>JACXTT010001378.1_pt1 | contig 40381 bp, 32 predicted proteins | sample 9270951 | NCBI WGS metagenome assembly JACXTT01 (sample SAMN15532306, study PRJNA645909) | rock metagenome | isolation source: weathered quartz diorite | place: Puerto Rico | collected 2017-06-21
GACTTCGACGGGTTTCACTCCATACAGCAAGGTGGATATGTAACGCACGCCGAAGAATCCGAAACCCAACCCGAAAACCGCGCCGGCCGCCACCACGGCGAACGTCGACGAGGTCACGTTGCGTACGATTTCTCCCGCCTGCGCGCCGATCGCCATGCGTATGCCGATTTCGCGGCGCCGCTGCAGCACCGAGTAATCGAGTACGCCGTACAGCCCCACGCCGCTCAACAGCAAGGCTACTCCTGAGAAGAACAGAGCCAAGGCCGCGAGCACTCGCTCCCGCACCAGGTGCTGATCCACCAGTTCCTGCTGTGTGCGGATGTTGCTCGCCCGGAACTCCGCGTTCGCCTTGGGAACTTCCTGACGCAGCATCCCCGCAACGGCCAAGGGGTTCGCGGCCGACGTGCGCACCAGAAATGCCGCGGACTTCTGCCGTAGCGGCTCACCCGCGGCGTTGGTTTGCAGGAACGGAACATAGACCACCGGCATCTGCCGTTCGCGCACGTTGCGATAGCGCGCGTCTGGAACGAGCCCAATGATTTCGATTCTGGCGCGCATCTTTCCCTGCTCCTTCTCGAACCACCTGCCGACCGGGTTTTCGCCGTTGAAGTAAGCCTTGGCAAATGCCTCGTTGACAATCGCGCCGCCAGGAAAGGTATCGCCGGGCCGGAAATCCCGGCCATCGCGCAGCGGCATCCGCATCGTTTCGAGCCACCCTGGCGAAACCGCCAGAAAATACGGGAGCGTGTCGTTGATCGGCGCTCCATTTTGCAGGATGTATCCGTTCCAGCCGTTGCCGTCAAGCAAGGCCCATCCGGAAAGGGAGACGCGTTCGATCCCCGGCAGGGAACGAAGGTGTTCGGCAGCCTGTTCCCAAAAAACGGGTTCCTGGCCGCGCCGCGCCACAGTGTCCACCACCAGCGTACGCTCGCTCGAGAAACCAATGGGCTGATGTTCCAGTCTGCGAAACGTCTCGACAAATAGACCAGCGGCAAACAGCACCACGAAGCAGAACGCAACCTGAATGGCGATCAGCGCGTGCATCATCCGGCGCCGTGAATACGGATCTTCGCTGCCGCCGCGCAAAGTCTCCATGGGCCGCACGGACGAAGCCCGCAACGCTGGCGCAACACCGAACAAGGCGGTTACGCAGAGAGTGAGCAGCAGTCCGAATGCGAGCACGCGCCAGTCCGCATGGAGATCGAGATGCGCTGGATTTCCCGGCGGATTGATGCGCGCCGCGACCATCGGCGCAGACCACAAGGCGAATAGCCCTCCCAACGCTGCGGCCAGCGCCGCGAGGATCGCGCTCTCGACGAGAACCAGTTGAACAAGCCTCGAGCGTCCGGCGCCGATCGAGATCCGCAAAGCCATTTCACGTTTGCGCGCGGCGGCTTGGGCCGTCATGAGGTTCGCGACATTCGCGCAGGCGATCAACAGCACCATCGCGACGATTCCGCCCAGCGCAATGAGCGCGGTGCGATACTCCTTCTGGCGATCCGAACTGCCGGTTGGCGCGGGTTCGAGCAGGAGCTTTTGGGTGAGAAACGCATCGAGCATCCGTTTCGATTTGCCGGTAAATCCCTTCGCGCGCCCTTCCTGAAACGCCTGAAACGGCGAGCGCAACTGCTCGAGCACCGGCGCTGGCGGAACTCCCTCATTCAAATACACGAACGTCCGGAACCAACTCGCATCGGAACGGGTGACGTATGGATTCATCATCGCCGGCAGAAAGAAGTCGATGGTGATCCCCGGTTCAGTGCCCGTGAATTCCCTCGGCGCCACCCCAACGATTTCATAGAGATCGTCGCCGATTCGAAAGGTTCGCCCGATGACGCTTGCCTCGCCCCCGAAACGCCGTTGCCAGTAGGCGTGTGAGATCACGGCGACGGGATGGGCGCCGGGCGTCATGTCGTCCCGCTCCGTAAAGAGCCTGCCCAGCGCCGGCTTCATGCCAAACGTATCGAACATCCACCCCGAGACATACTGCCGCCAGCCCTTTTCCATCTCCTGGTCCGAACTATAGGTGAGGTCGGTGCGATTGGCGTAAGAACTCGCGATCAGTACAGCCTTTTCGCGAACGGCGTCGCGCAACTGCCGGAACAACGGGTACTCGGAACTCTCGCCAATGCGCATGTTTCCTCCGGGGTCCATGCCTTCCTGGCGCATTTGATAGAGCCGGCCGGGTGAGGCGACCGGCAGCGGGCGCAACAACAGCGCATCGATGAGACGGAACGCCGAGGTGCACGCACCAATGGCCAATGCAAGCGAAAGCACGGCAGCCAGCGAAGTCACCTTTTGCTTCATCAACTGGCGCCATCCGAAGACAGCGTCCGTGCGAAGCGCGTCAAGCCATGAGATCAGCCGCGCGTCGCGGCACTCCTCGCGGATGCGTAGCGTGGATCCAAAAGCGCGCCGGGCGGCACGGGGGTCGCGTCGCTGCTCGACGGCGTCTTCGAGGTGCGCCCGCAGTTCTTCATCGATCTGCCGGTTCAGGCGGTTGGAGCGAAACACGTTCGTGAGGCGTGACCACAGCGGCATTGAAAATTGATCCCTCTTACTAAGTTGTCTGAATATCACTACCGAGGGACTCCGCGAACGTTACAAGAAATCCTGTTGAATCGAGCGCATGATATCTTGGGATGAAAGAGCATGCCAATTTACGAATACCATTGCCAGGACTGTGGAACCGACTTCGAAAAGCTCGTTCGCAAAGCAGACGATCAAGTGGCCTGCCCGTCCTGCGGCGATGGCAAGGAAACGCAGCGCCTCGAGATGCGTTACTCCACGTTCGCGGCGCACGCCAACGGTTCGCCGTCGCCTCGCGGACAACAGCCGCAAATGGGCGGAGGGTGCCCCGCGGGCATGTGCGGCACACCTGGGCTCTGCGGCCGAAACAACTGACTGAGCTGTTTTCACCGGCCTCTCCGCACTACCTGTGTAGATGAGGAAACCACTATTGATTCTGCTGGCGTCCGCCGCCTTTGCGCTGGCGGACTGCCCCGAAGGCGCCCGCAAGACAACGGACGCCGAACAAGCTTTTTACACCTCCACTATGGAAGCGTTGTCGGGCATTGTCCCGCCCGCGCCCGCCGGTTGGGAATTGAAAAAGTCACCGATCTTGAAACCTGGTTCGAGCGTTTGTAAAGGCTCCGACGCCAACCGTGTCACTTACACGGCGCAATATACCTGGCTCGACGGCATCAAAGAACAACGCAAACATTCGCAAGAGATGGAACGCAAGGTCGCCGCATTGCGCCAGATGCCACCGGAAAAAGAGGCCGAAGTCGCGGAACTCTACAAACAGAGCCGGGCAATGCGGCGCGAAGCGATCAAGGCGCGGGCGGACAAAAACACTGCCGAGGTCGAGCGTCTCGAGAAGTTGATCCAGCCGCTGGACCAGAAGGCGGCTGAAATCAAAAAAGCGCATGCAGCCTCCGTTCAACCAGCCATCAGCGAGGCCGCCGAGGCCTACCTGCAGGGCGAAAAAAGCAAGAGTTACGAGGTGACTCTTTCGCTCGCCGTGAACCAGCCGCCGGCCGGCACTGGAGCGAAAAACCTGCTCGAAGTCCGCACCGGCGCTGCAAACCCGGCCGGGTCAAAGATGAAAATCCAATCGTTAGCGGCGCAATGGCACGGCGCGCCGGAGCAAACTGGAACGCTTGCAAAGCTCCTCGAAAAGAGCGCCCTTCAACCGCTCGTAGCCGCTAATTGAACGCACTGTTGACAATGTGATCCTCGCCGGGCTTGGTATGCACCATCAGATGTATGGACCTCTTCGCCGCATCGTAAAACCAAGCCCCCGGCACGAGTTCTCCGCGTGACGCCACCTCGCGAAACGCTCCCGTGCTCTCGCCCACCGACTTCGGTTTGTCCAGATGATGCAGAATCCACTCGCAGGTGCGTTCCACCTTCGATTCGGATTCCACCCGCATGATCTCCCCCACCGGCGCCGCGTGGAACTGCGAATACTCGCCCACCTCCGGTTCAATCAGAAAGAACTCCGCGCCGATGTTCGGGTAATAGTGCAGCTCGAGCCCCACGTCCTTGCGCTGCGACACCAGCGGCAAAATCGCGCCCATCTTCGCATACACAGGCATCCCCGGCGCATCGTTTGGCGCAACGCTCCGGCCCTTGTACTCTTTGTTCGTGCGCAAGTCCGTCCACCGCCCGCGAGGCAGTTCGACGCTCTTCACGTCGCAACCCGGCGCCACGAGCATCTCGTCACCGACCATGAAGACGTCCGCGCGCTTTTCCATCCCGGTGTCGCGAGGATACTGCATCGCCAGAGGCCGTAAAAACGGCAACCCGCGATCGTACGCTTCCCGCAAATACGTGCGCAAATACGGCAGCCAAATCTTGCGGCGAACCTCGATCTCCGCACCGCCTTTCGAAGGATCTGACCGGTACAGAATGGGGTACATCCGGGCTTCATCCAAATACTTGCCGAGCTTCGAGACATCGATGGCTTCGTACGTATTGCCGGAAAGACTGAACTGGTTCACCAGCAGCGAAAGCTCGCAGTAGTTGCTTTCTGTAACCGGCAGTTTCACCGCGTCTTTTGGCAAATCCTTCTCGTCCATCAGATCGAGAATCGAATCCGGATGATTCACCTGCGACTGCGTGGCGAGCGCATGCTGCTCCAGAATCTCCTTGGGACTCGGGCCATAGTAAAAATACTGCTCCGCGACCTTCGCCTCCCGCGTCGTGATCCGCACTCGCGTGGCTTCCTCAGCCCCTGCATCCACGTCGTATTCGCCGGCGCGCGCGATAAATCGTCCATAGCCTGCGCTGGAAAGGAACAGCGGCGATTTGACCCTGAACTTCCGCCCGTGCTGATCGATCGACCCCATCTGAACAGGCGCGCCAAAGCCATACAGCTTCTCGTCCGCCCCCACATTCGCGTCAAACACAATCTGCGAAGCGTCGGCTTTGTAAGCCCCGCGCCGTTCGCTCCAGATCGTCCGCCCGCTGGGCGTCTTCACCGTCAGCCGGTAGTCATCCTTCGCAATATCCACCCGCAGAAACTTACTCTCAATGGCCAGAAACGTCGGATGGTCGTCATACCTGGTCCAGATGCGGTCTTTGTAAACCGGATCGCCGATGATCGGCTGCGCCGGTCCCCACCAACGCACGATGCGGAATGAAACCCCGCTCGTGAACTCCAACATCGAACCGCCATCCATGCCGGCAAAGGTGAACCGGTTCCCATCCACCGACGGATTCACGGTAGCCGCGGCCGAAACAACAGCCGAAAACAGAAATAATACAGAAGAAGAATATACCCTCATTAGCAATGGACGCCTAGACGACTTCTACCAGTTTCTCCTGGATCTCGCCCGTGACAATCGCCTCGTCTTCGCCAACAAAGACGTTGACCTCCGTGCGAATGCCGTACTCAGGCATGTAGATCCCGGGCTCGATCGAAAAGCACGTCCACGGAATCACCCGCCGCACGTCGTGGGTTTCGAGGTTGTCCATATTGGCCCCGGAACCATGCACGTCCATGCCGATCGAGTGGCCCGTGCGATGCACGAAGTACTCACCGTAACCGCAGTGTTGAATATACCCGCGGCAGGCGTCGTCCACCTCATACCCGCAGAGCGGCTGCTTCGCTTCGGACGCAAACCGCACCACCGCCACCGCCGCGTCGCGCGCGCCCATGCCGGCCGCAAACATCTTGACCAACGGATCCGGAGGCGTCGTGCCGCAATAACCCATCCACGTGATGTCGTAAAACACGGCGTCCGGCTGGTCGAGCTTGGCCCACAGGTCTATCAACACCGCATCGTTCTTCTTGATCTCGACGTTGGTTTCCGCGGTGGGGCCGTAGTGCGGATTCGACGCGTTCGCATTCACCGCGACAATCGGACCGCTGTCCGTCACCATGCCTTCTTCGCGGAACCGCCGCATGATGAACTGCTGGATGTCGAACTCGCCAATGCGTTCGCCGATGCGCTGCTTGTCGGCGATCTGCTCGAACGCCTGGCGCCGTACGCGATCCACGCGGCGGCCGGCCTCGAGGTGGGTTTCGAGTTGCGCCGCGGTCCAGCGGGCCTCAAATAGCTGGATCAGGTTCGCGGAAGTCACAATCTCCACGCCTACGCTGCGAATGAGTTCAATCGTTCCGGCGTCGACCATCGCGACATAAGGAATCGCACAGTCCGGCGAATACTGCATGGCGATGCGCCTGGCCCCGGCCAGCAGTTTCTTGATGCCGCCGCGCTGCGTATCCCAACTGGAATAAATGGCCTTGTTGCCCGGCAGTCCGTCAAGATGGCCCGGTTCAATGCGATGCGCGAGCTTTTGCGGATCTCCGCTTGCCGGCACAAAGTAATACCACCGCCGCGTCACGTGCAAATTCATCGGCAAGCCAAGCACGCGGTAAGCGAGCGGATCCCGCACATGATGATCGAAGAAGAGCCAGCCGTCGAGGCCCTCTTCCCGCAAGGCTTCCTGGATGGCGGATAAGTTCACCGCACACCTCCCATGAGTTTCTTCAAAAACGGAGTCAGAGTAAACAACACCAGTCCGGCGCCGATGCATACCGCGGCGACGAAACCAAAGAGATTGACGAGCGCCCCTATATTGGACGCGTCAAAACTACGCGCGGCGAGGCCGGCAAGAAGATTTCCGGCGGAAATCGAAAGATACCAGACCCCCATCATGAGCCCGACAATGCGCGGCGGCGCGAGCGCCGAGAATGTGGAAAGCCCCACCGGGCCCAGCGAGAGTTCGCCGAAGGTGTGGAACAGATACACCACCACCAGCCACATCGGGCTCACTTTACCCGCGCCGGCGATCGATGCCGCGTAAGCCACCACCAGGAATCCGATTCCCCCGAATAGCAGCCCAAGCCCGAATTTCACCGGGCTCGAAGGTTGCTTCTCGCCAAGCTTCAGCCACAGCCACGAAAACACCGGCGCGAACGCCACGATGAAGAACGCATTCAACGACTGCAGCCAGCTCGACGGGAACTCGATGCCGAAAATCGTGTTCGCCGTCAGGTCGCGGCCAAACAGATTGAGGCTCGAACCCGCCTGTTCAAACGCGCCCCAGAAGATCGCCGAAAAGCAGAACAACACCCCGATCGCCGCAAGCTTGGGCCAGTCCGCTGGACCGATCGCCGGCGCCGCAGCTTTCTCCGCGGCGGTCTGCTTGCGCTGCAACTCCCCTGCCCCGCCCAGCCGGCTCTTGCCAAGCACGAACTGCGCGACGCCGCACCCCATGCCGATCACGGCAAAGACAAAGGCGAGCCTGAAGCTGATGGTCTGCGCGACATAGCCGCAAACCAGCGGCGAGATCGTCGCCCCCAGGTTGATGCCCATGTAGAAGATCGAGAATCCGGCGTCGCGGCGAGGGTCGTCAGCCTTGTACAACCGGCCGACAATCGTCGCGGCATTCGATTTGATGAGGCCGGTTCCAACGACGACGACACACAATCCCGCGTAAAACAGCGGCATCGAACCCAGAAACAGCAGCAGGTTGCCGATCGAAATGCAGATGCCTCCGATCAGCACCGACCGCCGCGCGCCGAGCAGGTTGTCCGCAACCCAGCCTCCTGGCAGAGTCGCGAAGTAGGCGGAACTGGTGTAGGCGCCGTAGATCGTAGCGGCATGGGCGGTGTCAAACCCCAGTCCGCCGGCCGCAACGGCGGTGGTCATGTAGAGAATGAGAAACGCCCGAGTACCGTAGTAGCTGAATCGTTCCCACATCTCCGTGAAGAAGAGTGTCGAGAGTCCCTTGGGGTGGCCGCCCATAAACGCTTATGTTACAACGGACTCGATGCGTCCCCTCCTTTTGCTCACATTCTGTGCGTTCGCGCATGCGGCCGAACCCTCTCTGTCCGCCGAAGAGCGGACCAAACTTTTGACCCTTCTAAACGAATCGCGCGATCAACTATACAAATCCATCGAGGGTCTTTCCCCAGCCCAGTGGACCTTTCAATCCTCGCCCGACCGCTGGTCCGTCGGACTCACCGTCGAGCACATCATGCGCTCAGAAGTGCTGCTGTTCCAGAAGGCTGAAGAGGCGCTGAGCAATCCTCCGAACCCGGATTGGGAAAAGAAAACCGCCGGCAAAACCGAGTTCCTCGAAAAAATCATGCCGACGCGCCAGGGTAAGGCGGTCGCGCCGCTCGAAATCCGGCCCGAAGGCAAAATGACGCGCGAAGAAATCCTGGCCCAATTCAAGACCCTGCGGGCCAAGTCGATCGCCTTCGCAACTCAGGTCGATAAGCCGCTCAAGGCGTATACCTCCGAACATCCCTTCCCGGTGTTTAATACCCTCAACGCGTACCAGTGGCTGCTCTACATTCCCTGGCACAACCAGCGCCACATCAAGCAGATCGAAGAAGTGAAATCTCATCTCGAGTTCCCGAAAAGCTGACGGCGAGGGGTAAGTACCTAAGACGAACTCTTAGTGCGGACTCAGGTACTTTACGCGCGCCTGTAAGACTCGGGCGCCCGAGTGAACACTCCCGCGCGTGCCGAACTATCTAATACGGGTGTCTTAGGACGTAGGGCTAGTCCACGCCTGTGTGTAGAAGTGACCAGGGACTATTCGTGCCGCACCCGTTTTGCACGAGTTCTCAAGAGGAAACGACAGTGCTCCCGAATCTGCTAGATGACCTGCTTCGCGCGTGGGATACCCGCGCCATCGAGGGTCCCGCTGCGCCAGAATCCGGTGAGCAACAATCCACCGAGCCGCCGGCCGAGGCAGCCGCGCCGGAACCTGCCGTAGCCTCCCCCCCGCCGTCGCCGCCCTCGCCGTCGCCACCCTCGCCGTCACCACCCTCGCCGTCACCAATGGACTCGCTGCTGTCGAGCCTGCTGACCACCTATGAAGAAGCATCCGGCGGCGGGGTCGAAGCGCCGGCCCCCGAAGAACCACCTGAAATCCGTTTGCCCGAACCCGTCCGCTCGCTGCGCCAGCCGGTTACGTGCAAATATGTGGCCGTTTCGCTCGGCTGGCACAAATTCGCCGTTCCCGTGGAATCGGTAGTGGAAGCGGGCCGCCTTCCCCGCACCACTCTCGCCCCCGGTCTCCCCACCTGCGTTCGAGGCGTCTTCAGTTTTCGCGGCGAAGTGCTGCCGGTGATCGACATGCATGTCATGGCAGGAGAAGAAGCGGCGGCGAACCCGTCGGAATCGAGGATCCTCACCATTCAATCCGCCGACCGCCAAACCAAGGCGGCTTTCGCGTTCGACACGCTCGAAGGCATCGTCAATCTCGACCCTGAACCGGGCGGGCGAGTGGAACCGGAACATCCGTTGGCCGCATTGCTTGCCGCCGTCAGCCACAACGACAGCAGGGAGTCCTTTGGGCTTCTTGCCGTCGATCGATTGTTCCAGCAGGCCGGGTTCTCCGAATGAAATTGCCATCGCTGACAATCTGGCAGAAGCTGCTGCTGGTCATCATGCTCATGGCGTTGCCGGTGACGCCTCTCATCTACTTCTTCTTTGAGTCCCGTAACGACCAGATCGCCGTCGCCGAGGCGGAAACAATCGGAATCGAGTACCTCGCCGATGCGCGCCAACTGCTCGACCTGCTTGCCACCCACCGTGACGCCACCCAGGCGCTGCTCGCCGGCGACGCCGCCTTCCGCAGTTCGATCGGGGACTCCCGGTTGCGCATCTCCACCGCCATGCAGTTGATCGACAAGATTGACGGAACCGTGTCGGCGCGCTGGGACACTACGCCCCGTTGGACCGCGATCAAAGCCGGTTGGAACAGCCTCGCCGGGCAAAGCCTGAGCCGCGAAGAGAGCTTTCAACGGCATAAGGAACTGCTGTCGGCCGTCCTGCAGTTGATGCGCACGGTTTCCGACCAGTCGAGCCTGACCACCGATCAGAAGCTCGATACGATCTATTTGCTCAATACGATGATCGGCGACGTCTTGCCGACCATGGAGAGCCTGTCCCAGGTCCGCGCGCTCGGCACCGCGGCGCTGGCTCGTGGATCCGCGACGCCGGACGAGGTGGCTCAATTGCTGTTTTTGGCGCGGCAGATCGCGGAAAAGTCGAACGCCATCGAGCAAGCCATCGTCTCGATCGAGTGGTACAACCCGGAGGCGGCCAAGAAGCTCGGCCAGATTTGGCGGCCCGCGCTGCAGTTGTCGAATGAAGCGGGCGAAAAGATTCAACGCGATCTGGTGCGGCCAACGCAATCGCTCGCCGGCGCCAGAAGCTTCTACGAACAGACCACGCGAACCTTGCGCGAATACTCGGCGTTCTACGACGAAGGTTCCACCACCGTTTCGGCTTTATTGAGTTCGAGGATTTCGACGCTCAAGCGGCAGCGCACCATCCAGATCGCCATCGTGGTGGTGGTGCTCTCTCTCGCCGCGTTCGTGGTGTTTTCGATCAGCCGGGGCATCGCGATCCAAACCGCGGCAATCTCGAGCCTGTTCGCTGAAATCAGCACCGGCAACCTCAATGCGCGCGCCGCCGTGCTGTCGAATGACGAACTGGGTGAGATCGCCACCGAGCTGAATTTGATGCTCGACGACATTCTCCAACTCGTCGACAGCCGCGAGGAAAAAGAGTCCATCCACCGCAATATCAAAAAGCTGCTCAATGAAGTTTCCGGCGTCGCGAGCGGCGATTTGACCCGCGATGCCGAGGTCACTTCCGACGTCACCGGCGCCATTGCTGATTCGTTCAACTACATGCTGGCGGAACTGCGCCAGATCATCGCCAGCGTCCAGAGTACGACCGCCGCTGTGACGGGTTCGGCGAAAGACGTACAGCAGACCGCGTCGGAGTTGTCGTATGGCTCCCAGGCGCAGTCGAACGCCATTGGCCATGCTTCTTCCGCCATCGCCGACATGGCGAGGTCCATTCAGAAGGTGTCGCAATCGGCCACGCTGGCGGCGAATATCGCGAGGCGCGCGGTGAGCGACGCCAAAGGCGGCGCGGCGACGGTAGGCAAAACGATCGACGGCATGAACGCCATCCGGGGCCGCGTGCAGGAAACGTCCAAGCGCATCAAGCGGCTCGGCGAAAGTTCGCAGGAAATCGGTGAAATTGTCCGGCTCATCGGCGACATTGCCGATCGCACGGGCATCCTCGCCTTGAACGCCTCCATTCAGGCGTCGACCGCCGGCGAGGCGGGAAAGGGGTTCGCGGTGGTGGCGGAGGAAGTGGAGCGGCTCGCGGTTCGCGCGGCCGAATCCACGAGAAAGATTTCGGCGCTCATCAAGTCGGTGCAGGGCGATACGACCGAGGCGGTGCGCGCGATGGAAGAGACCACGAAAGAGGTCGTCGGAGGTTCGCAGCATGCGAACGAAGCGGGACAGCGACTGCGCGACATCGAGCAGATTTCGCAGGAAATGGCGAGCCTGATCGCGCAGATCTCGGATGCATCGCGGCAGCAGGCCGCGGGCTCCGAAGAGGTGGCGAAGAATGTCGCTGGCATTTCGCAATTCACCCAGCAGACGGCTTCCGGCGCGCAGTTGACTGAGGCTTCCACACGGCATCTGGCTGAACTGGCGCTCGAACTCAACGCCTCGATCAGCAGATTCAAACTTCCGGAGGGAGTGTAAACGGTGGCGCAACAGTTGACCTCCACTTTACAAACCGATTTCTATCGTTCGGCGCGTGTCTACTTGCCTCAGGTCGAAGAGTGCGTAAACAAGCTGGCGATCGATCCCGCCGATAATGACGCTCTCGTCGAATTGAAACTGCTTTCGCACCATCTGCACGCGACAGCCGCCGAGGCGGGATTGGGCGATTCGATGGAAGTCGCCTACGGCGCCGAGCAGTTGGCGGAAGCGATTTTAAGCGGGGCCATGCCTTGCGACGCCGACGCCCTGCAAATGTTTCAAGAGGCGCTGCAGGAACTGCGCCTCGCGCTCTCGCCCAATGGGGACCTCCGCACGGCGGTTGCAGCGCCGCCGGCTGCCGCGCCCCAAGCCACCGCGGGCGTCGCAGCGGCGCCCAGTGAATTCGTGGATGGCTTTCTCGACGAGGCCCGCGAATTGCTCGACCGAGCGTGGAGGCATTTGCGCCTGGCTGCGGACAAGAGCGACAAGTCCCAGATTCTAGAGGTGCGCCGCGCCGTGCATACGCTCAAAGGGTCGGCGGCCATGGTCGGGCTGCGCGGCATCTCGAAGCTCGCCCATGCGATGGAGGATGTCCTCGATGAAGTCCACGGGGGCGATCGTGCTTACGATGACGACGTTCGGCTTCTGTTCACCGGAACCCTGGACGCGCTTGCGGGCTCCATCGAGCAGCGCGGCGAACCCACGCCTGACGCCCTGGAACTCGTTTCCGTATATGAAAGCCTGGCCCAGGAAACCCAGCAGGATCAACCCCGCGCATCGGCGCCGCCTCAGCCTCCGCCCGCTCCGCCACCCCCAGCCTCCGGTGAAACGCCAAGGCACGTCCGTGTAAGCCTCGAACATCTCGACGCCTCCCTGCGGGGAATCGGGGAGTTCGCGGTCATCCGCTCGGGCTGGGATGGACAACTCGCGGCAAACCGCCGGCAACTCGACGAACTGGCCCTCGCCATCCGCAAGTGCCAGCGAATCGCGCAGCGGCTCGACAATGACTATGCGGTCTATTCGCCCGGGTCGAGCAACTGGAACGAATTCGAGTCCGGCCGCAGCGAGTTCGACGCGCTCGAGTTCGACCGCTACACCGAGTTCCACCTCTTGTCTCGCGATCTCTCCGAAACCGCGTCGGACCTCATGACGATCGAGGCGCAGCTTTCCTCCCTCGCCACCGAGTTCGACAGCACCCGAAGCCGCTATTCAAAAGCCTGCGTGGAACTGCAGGAAAACATACTGCACATGCGCATGGCCCCGGCGTCGCTCATCGAAGCGAGGCTGGAGCGGACGGTGCGCACCGCGGCGGCCGACGCCGGCAAGAATGTGGACTTCCGCATGGAAGGCGCTGACATCGAACTCGATAAGGCTTCGCTCGAAGCCCTCACCGCGCCGCTCGAACATATGTTGCGCAATGCGGTTTCGCACGGCGTCGAAGATGCGGAAACGCGTTTGGCCACCGGAAAACCAGCGCGCGGACAGGTGGTGGTTGCAGTGTCGCGCGATGGATCGAACGCCATCTTCCAGATCCGTGACGATGGCGCGGGCATCGACGAGGAAGCGGTCCGGCGCACGGCCATCCGCACCGGTTTGGTAACCGCCCAGCAGGGCGCCGCACTGAAGGGAAAGGCCCTGCTCGCGCACTTGTTCGAACCGGGCTTCAGCACTGCCGAGTCGGTCTCCGAACTCGCCGGCCGGGGCGTTGGGCTCAACGTCGTACAAGCGGCCGTCGAATCCCTCAAGGGAACGATCGCCATCGAATCGGCGCAAGGTTCCGGAACCACGTTCACGATTCGCATGCCTTTGTCCCAGTCGATTCTGCGGGTGCTGTTCGTCGAGGCGGCGCAGGAATTGTTCGCCATTCCGCTGTCGAATGTGCTTCGCGCGGGCAAGGCAGTGGTCATCGCAGCCAGCGAGCGCCTGCGGCAGTTGACGCTCGAGGATGCGCTGCATCTGCCCTCGGCTACCACGCACGGACGCGCCAATCGCCCGGCAGTGGTGCTCGATTGCGGCTCCGAGCAGATTTCTCTGCTCGTGAGCCGGGTGTTGGACATCCGCGAAGTGCTGGTGCGCCCGCCAAACGGGCTGCTCAAGAAAGCGACCGCGGTCGCCGGCACCACCACGCTCGCTGATGGCAGGGTGGTCCTCGTGCTGCAGCCAACCCGGCTCGCCAAGTCCAAGCGGCAGATCGTCGTTCCCAAAACCACCGCCGCCGCGGCGGCGCGCGGTCCGCTCGAGATCCTGGTGATCGACGATTCGGTGAGTGTGCGCCGCGTGGTGACCGCTACGCTGCGCGGGCAAGGCTGGAACGTGACGGCAGCCAAAGACGGGCTCGAGGCGCTCGAAGCGCTGCACGCCATGACACGGCCTCCGGACGCGATTCTGGTGGACGTCGAAATGCCCCGCATGGACGGCTACGACTTCATGGTGGCGCTACGCGCGGAACCGCAGTTCGCGAACCTGCCCGCTATCATGCTGACCTCCCGCGGAGGCGACAAGCACCGCAAGAAAGCGTTCGACGTCGGGGTCACCGATTTCCTCGTAAAGCCGTACTCGGACGAAGTCCTGGTGGCCGCGATCCAGAATCACGCCTCCAAACCGCGCTGAGCGGCGTCTCGCGGCAGCCTGCTCCTGCGGCTGGGATGCAAAGTATTGCATGCTAGGCGTGTGGAGTCTTTCTGCAGCAGACAGGATTGAGTTTGGGCATTTGGGCCATCCTGCTGCTCTCCGTTCGTCATTTGCCCGCGCAGCAACCGGAACCTCCACCGGCCTCCGTGCGCGTCGAGGTGCGAAGCAGCGCGGGCCCCGTTGACGGCGCGATTGTGACCATCGATGGCGCCGCCGGGGCGCGAACCGGACCGGATGGGGGGATCGCAACCGTGGTGCGGCCGGGCAAGGTGACTGTCTCTGTTGTCAAGGAAGGCTTCTTTCCAGCCAAGGCCTCGCTCGTGGTGGAACCCGGACGGGAATCGATCATCCGCGTGGACCTGGAACCTCAGACGGAAGTGGAAGAACAAGTGAAGGTCTTCGCCACCCGCAACGACGTTCGGATCCAGGATTCGCCGTTGCACGTGGAGGTGCTGGTCCGCGAAGAAATCGAAGAGAAAATGATGATGACCCCAGGCGACATCGTCATGCTGTTGAACGAAATGGGAGGCATGCGAGTGCAGACGACATCCCCTTCGCTTGGCGCTGCAAGCGTTCGCGTGCAGGGGATGCTGGGCCGCTATACCAGCTTTCTGTCGGATGGTCTGCCCTTGTTTGGCCAGCAGGGCGCGGGCCTTGGCCTGCTGCAGATTCCTCCCATGGATCTCGGCCAGGTGGAGGTCATCAAAGGCAATGCCTCGGCGCTTTACGGCGGCAGCGCCATGGCCGGCGTGGTCAATCTCATTTCCCGCCGTCCCAAAAAGGAAGCGATCCGTGAGTTCCTTTTGAATCAAACAACGCTCGGCGGAACCGACGCCTCGCTCTTTCTCGCGGCCCCGCTTTCCAAACAATGGAGCGCTTCCCTGCTCGGCAGCGGTGACTGGCAGCGCCGCCGTGACGTCAACGGAGACGGCTGGGCGGACCTCGCAGGATACACGCGTGGCGTGGTGCGTCCCCGCTTCTATTGGGATGACGGCAACGGCCGCACGGCTCTGTTGACGGGCGGCGGAACCTATGAGGAGCGGTCGGGCGGAACGATGCCGGGATCCACTCTTGCAGCGACTGGCCAACCATACACGGAAGGGCTGAACACCAGGCGTTACGACGCGGGCGGCAACCTCCAGTGGCTGGTCGCGAAACGCTATGTCGTGTCATCGCGCTTCTCGATTTCCGAACAGCAGCATCGCCACCAGTTTGGGGAACTCCAGGAAGCGAACAGGAATCGGCTTGGCGATCGGCCAATGGCCCGAGGAACTCTCGACGCCGATCCCGTTGTTCGCGGTTCCTCAGAAGCCTGCGCAGGGCCGGACGGCCCACTAATGAAACAGAAACTCGACTTCGCTGCGCCGTCCGGCTCCGTTGCGCAGGCGAGTTCCTTAGAAGACGACCGCCACGAATTGTTCTTCGGCGAAATGTCGGTGCGTGGCGCCGCCGGAAGCAACACCTGGGTTGTAGGAGCGGCGGCGCAGCGTGACGCCTTTCGTCCGAAGCAGTTGCAGCGCTTCGCCTACACCTATGTCGTGCCTGGCGTGTTTGTCCAGGACGATCTGACAGTTACGCCGTGGCTGAGCGTGTCGGCGAGCGCTCGCGCGGACTTTCACAGCCAGTACGGCGCGTTCCTCAGTCCCCGGCTTTCGGCGCTATTGCGGAGGCCAGGTTGGACCAGCCGGTTGTCGGTGGGGCAAGGGTTCTTCGCGCCTACGCCGCTAACGGAGGAGACAGAAGCGGCGGGTCTCACGCGACTTTCCCTGCCCCGTCCGTTGGTAGCCGAGCGTGGACGAAGCGCCTCCTTCGACCTGACCCGAAGCATGGGGCCTCTCGCTGTGACCGGCACGCTCTTTCTTTCGAACATCGGCCATCCGGTTTATGTCGATCGCGGCGACGCCTACCGCATCCTGAATCTGCAGGCGCCGCGAAAGAACCGGGGCGCGGAAATCCTTGCGACCTGGAGAAAGTCGCCGTTTTCCGCGACGGCTTCCTACAGCTACGTTCGCGCCAGCGAAGTCGCCCCGGGCCTTGCGGGACGCACCGATGTGCCGCTGACTCCGAAACATAGCTTCGGACTCGTCGGCATGTGGGAAAAGGAGGGCGTCGCGCGGTTCGGTGTCGAGTGCTACTACACCGGCGAGCAACGCCTGGAACACAATCCGTACCGCGATTTGTCCCGCCCCTATGTAATCGTCGGAGCGATGGGAGAACGCAAGATTGCCGCGCACGTCAAGCTTTTCATCAATCTCGAAAACCTCGCGAACGTGCGCCAGACCCGTTGGGACCCGCTTATTCTCCCAGCCCGGGGTGCGGATGGACGCTGGACCGTTGACGCCTGGGCGCCGCTGGACGGCCGGGTCGTGAACGGCGGCCTCCGATTCTACTTTTGACTGGCGGCCGCCGCCGCTGCCTGCTGCTGCGCCGCCATCATTGTCGCTCGGCGGGCTTCCGCCTCGCGCGTCAGGTGCGGAGTCTGGCCCACCATGCGCTGGATCAACATCAGCTGGCCGCGGTGATGCATCTCATGTTCCTTGGCGCCCAACAACACCTCGAACCGCGACTTCGAAGGTGGAGTCGCGCCGGCCGGAAAATGGATGTGCTCCGCAAGGAATTCGTTCGAAAGTCCTTCCAACTGGCCCGCGAACTTTTCGCCCTCGTTTAACAGCAGTTCCAACAGTTCGGCCTTCGTGCGCGGCTTGTTGGTTTCCGCCATCACTCCGCTCATGAACTCCATGAAATTAAAACCATCCAGATTGGTCCGGCCAGTGAGGGTCACTGCCTGATGAAAGCGGACTGCGTGAGCAATGTGAGAGAGCGCTTCCGCCACCGAGCGCGTTTCTTCTGTCGCGCGAAAATTGTACCGGTCCTCCGGGATTTCCTCAGCGATCTTGATTGTGTTTTTGCGAACCGTGCGGAAAGCTGCAGCGAGTTCGGCGCTACCGTAGTGATTCATATGCGGGAAGGTTAGCAAACCTCGAAGAACTGGAAAACACCTCTTTCGGCTAGGTGTGCCTTCTTCTAAGGAACTCGCCTGCGCAACGGAGCCGGACGACGCAGCGAAGTCGAGTTTCTGTTCCATTAGTGGGCCGTCCGGCCCTGCGCAAGCTTTTGACGAACTGATGTCTTCAAATGAGTCGCTTTGAGGTATAATCTCCTATTCCCGGAGAGGAACCCGATGCAATCCAAGTTACCCGAAAAGCTACACGAATATACACAACACGTCATACTCGACAGCACCCGATGGAGTGCCTACAACCATCGCCCGGGGGACATCGTCATTTCAACCTCGTACAAGACCGGAACCACCTGGATGCAGACCATCGTGGCGAATCTGCTCTTCCAGGACGGAGTGATGCCGAACCCGGTGACTGCAATGTCGCCGTGGCTCGACATGGGGCTCCCGCCGCTCGAAGCGATCATCGGGACGCTCGAAGCGCAGACCCATCGCCGCTTCATCAAAACCCATCTGGCGCTGGATGGCCTGCCGTACTTTGATACCGCGCGCTACGTCGTGGTGGGCCGCGACGTCCGTGACGTCTTCATGTCGATCTGGAATCACCATTCCGGCTACTCCGAGTCGTTGAGGGCGCTTACGAGAGAACGCGCGGCGGCGCTTGGCCGCGAGTATCCCGTCGACTTCAACGATCTGCACGAGATGTTTCAAGTGTGGATCGGCAAGAGCTGGTTCGAATGGGAAGGTTCGGGCTTCCCCTATTGGTCGCATCTGCATCATGCCCAGACCTGGTGGGACTACCGGCATCTGCCAAACATTCTGCTGGTTCACTTCACCGACTTGCTCGAGGATCCCGAGGGACAGATCCGGCGGATCGCCAAACACCTCGACATCGCAATCGACGAACAGCTTCTGCCCGGGATTCTGCAGCGAATCTCCTTCACAGCAATGAAAGACAATTTCGACGCGATCATGCCCGAGGCGAAGGAACTCTTTCGCGGAGGCGCGCAAACGTTCATGAACAAGGGCACGAACGGGCGCTGGCAGGGCGTCCTGACCGAAGGCGAGTTGGCGCAATGCCGCGCAGCCGTCGAACGGGAATTGACGCCCGATTGCGCCGATTGGCTCGAAAACGGCGGCGTGCACCGGGTTACCGGCGCAGTGGCCGGCGTTTGAATGCTTACAGCGCCAGTTCGGTGACGCAGCCGCGCAGATCCATCTCGTATTCGATCGTTTCGATGGGCGGGCGGGAGTAATGCCACGTGATGCCGTGGGCCGCGCCTCCTTCGAGACGCTTCAGCAGTTCGACCTCGATAAATGGCCGGATATCGTGCACGGTGTAAACGTCGGTAGTGTTCACGTCGCCCCAGCCTGCGCGGAGTTCCCGCAGCCGGCCTTCCATCAGTCCCATCACGAAACGGGCTTTTTCCTGAATGGCCGCTGCGCTCGTCTCTCCACGGCGCACGACGTCCTTCGGGTCGAGCGAACCTTCCGGCAGTTCGCCCGCGCCCGCCACGACGAACGTCTTTCTCGTCACATTTGAAGGGGCCGTATAAGAAAAGCCGTAGAGCGACGGTTCCGCCGGTGGGTGGACCGCCGGCGCAATGTTGGTGCGCGCCACCGGATTCAGGCCGTCGAGCAGGATGTCCCACTTCTTCAGGACATCGACATAACCGGCGTTGAACTCATTAAAGCCAGCAAAGGTGAACGGCTTGGGCGACCGCAATTCCATGCCGCACATTGCCTGTAACGGGCGTCCAGCCTTCTTGAGGTGGGCTTCGACCGCATCGAACCCGTTACGCAGCGGAACATACCGCGAGAATCGCACGTGGACGATTTCAAACCCGGGTTCGGCGACGACGCCAGCGGAGTAAGGGGCGATGCCCCTTACGAAGGAATAGTTGCCTCGTTTGTTCTGGACCAACATGGTGAAGTACGAGGATAACCGATTCCGTCAGTAATATTTACCGGGGATGATCGTCGTTCCCATCGCGCCCGCGACCCACGTGGATGCGTTCAAGCGCATGAGGCGGCATGACTTATAGTGCACGCCCGTTTTGGCAAACGGAATGCTCTCGAAGTGGAGTGGACAAGTCGCCGGCTCACAAAAGGTAACCCTCTATGAGACACCACCATTTCATGATGGCTGCCACCCTTGCCGTGACGCTTCTCACATTTCCATCGGTCGCACAACGCGGGCGGGGCGGTGGCGGAGTCGGGATTGGCGTCGGCGGGACAGGAAAAGTCGGCATTCCTCCAGCCACCCTCCCGAATACGCGTACCCAAGGCGGAGCCAGGGCCGACGTGAACGCCGGCGCCAACGCGAACGCCAAAGTCGACCGGCTCGAATCCAACCCGGCTCTGGTGAGGCGCATCGAGCCCCTGCTCCCACCGAATACGACGGTTCAATCCGCGGCTGCCGGGTTCCGCAACCAGGGAGAGTTCCTCGCGGCTCTGCATGTCTCGCAGAACCTCGGCATCCCGTTTCAGCAGCTCAAGCAGCAGATGACGCAGGGCGGCGGGCGCTCGCTTGGCGCCGCGATCCAGACGCTCCGGCCAGACCTGGACAAGAAGACCGTGAAAGATCAGGTCAAGACAGCGGAGAAATCGACTGGAGAAGAGTTGCGCGGCGGTGGCGGAACCAAAACCTCGCGTGCGGATCGTGGAACAGCGGACGAGATTCGCGCGAACGCAGGAGTTTCCTCCCGTGTCAGCACGCTGTTGCCGGCGGGAATGACGCTCGATCAGGCGTCCGCCGGCTTCCGGAATTCGGGCCAATTCGTCGCGGCGCTGCATGTATCGAAGAATCTCGGCATCCCGTTCCGCGAGCTTCGCGCCCGTATGATTTCGGGTGGTGAATCGCTTGGCGAGGCCATCCATGCTTTGCGTCCCGAAATGCCAGTTTCCAAAGTCGACGCCAGCATCAACGCGGCGGCACAGTCCGCGCGCAACGATTTGCAGGCTTCCGGGGACGTTTCCACCACCGCGTTGCCCCGGGTCCGCCAATAGGCTACAACATCACCAGGAGATCCTCATGCAGAACAACGAAAGCGTTACACCCAACAACGACCCCGCCTCCGAAGCGCTCTCCCGCAATCGCAGCATCCTTTGGATGGCGACTGTTGGAACCTTTCTCAGCCTCGCCGGCATTGCGGGCGTTGGTTATGGCATATATACCCGCAATGAGGCTGCCCGCACGATCGAATCGCAACAGACCGCGTTCCAGACCACCATTTCGCAAATGCGGCAACAAATGCAACAGGATGTACAGGCCATGCAGGACCGCCTTGCCGATCACGATGGCAGGAAGCTGGATACCCTGATGGCGTCTGCGTCCAACTCGGCGGCAGCCTCCCAACCGGCGGCTGAAACAGCGGCTGCGGCAAAGACCGAGGAGCCCACCGCGCCCAAGCCCGCACAACGGGTGTCCGTGCAGAAAATGACGGCCAAGCGTTCGCCGGTACAGCGTGCGAAAGCGGCGCCGCCGGTGGACGACCCGCGGTTCAAGCAGTTGGAACAGAAGCTCTCCGAGCAGGATGAGAAACTCTCCAGCACCCAGCGGCTGGTCGACAACAATCACACGGACCTGACCGGCCAGATCCGGTCGAACTCAGAGGAGTTGCGCGGCTCCATCGCACGCACCAGCGAAGAGGTGGCGGCATTGCGGCGCCGCGGCGAGCGGGACTACGTGGAATTCGACATCCCGAAGTCCAAAGACCTCAGCCGCGTCGGTCCTTTCAGCTTGGCGTTGCGCAAGACCGATCCCAAGCACAAACGCTACAACGTCGACATGATGGTGGACGACAACCGGCTCGAAAAGAAGAATGTCAATCTTCTGGAGCCGGTCTACATCACCTCGCCCGAGTGGACGCAGCCAGCGGAACTCGTGGTGAATCGCGTGGATAAGGATCGGATCAAAGGCTACATCAGTACGCCGAAATTCAAGAAATCCGAGCTAGCCGATACCTCTTCCACGCCGCGAACCAAGCTCCAGCCCGACTCCAACCCGCTCGAGCAGCAGCAGCAAGACTAATTTCCGAGCGAGCTGACAAGGCGTCAGCACGTACACATTGGTAGGTTGCGGATCACGGTTGCACACCCAACCGCAAGCCGTAACCTACCTTGTGCCGTTTTAGCAGCCGGCAGGATCGCCTTGTATGTCATGATGTGACCAATGCGCCGGATGATCCTTGCCTCTCTCGCCGTCTGCCTCTTCGTGTGCCTGACTGCCGCTTTTCCGGCGGGCGAAATCTCTTCCCAGGCCCGCAAGATTCACTTCTCATCCATCGTCGCCGACACGCACGACGACACCACCCAGCGGTTCTTCAGCAAAGATTTCGATCTCGGAAAACGCGATTCGAAAGGCCACATCGACGTTCCGCGCATGCGCGAAGGCGGCATGAATGCGATCTTTTTCTCGATCTGGATCGATGGCCGCACCATGGGTCCGCCGGCGATCCAGAAGGCCCTCGATCAAATCGATGCAGTCCATGAAAACGTCAGACGGCTTTCGAAGGACATGGTTTTCGCAAGAACCGCCGCCGACGTTCGCCGCGCCCGCAGCCAAGGGAAAATCGCAGCGCTGATCGGCGTCGAAGGCGGGCACATGATCGGCAACGACATCCGGATGATCCGCATTTTCGCGGACCTCGGCGTCCGCTACATGACGCTCTCCCACTTCTACAACAACGAATGGGCCGATTCCTCTACCGATAAACCGGCGCACAACGGCCTCACGGCCTTCGGCAAGGACATCGTGCGCGAGATGAACCGCCAAGGCATGCTCGTCGACATCTCGCACGTGGGCGACAAGACGTTTTACGACGCTTTGGAACTCAGCAAAGCGCCGTTGATCGCTTCGCACTCGTCTTGCCGCGCACTCTGCAACCATCCTCGCAACATGAGCGACGACATGATCAAGGCCCTCGCCGCGAAGGGTGGCGTCATCCAGATCAACTACGAACGCAGCTTTCTTGACCAGGCTTACAAAGACGCCTACGACAAGGCGACCGGCGGCGCCGTGGCGAACCTTGCCGCGGTCGCGAAGAGCTGCAACAACGACGAAGCCTGCATTTCGCGCGAAATGGAGCGCATGCCCGAGAAGCTCACGGCCGAAGGTAAGCTGCCACATGTGAGCTGGCAAAGAATCATCGACCACATCGATCACGCGGTGAAACTGGTGGGCGCCGCTCACGTCGGCCTCGGGTCCGATTTCGACGGCGCCTCCATGCCGGAAGGAATGGAAGATTGCTCGCGGATGCCCAAGATCACCCAGGCGCTGCTTGACAAGGGTTATTCCGAACGCGACATTCGAAACATTCTAGGCGAGAATACGATGCGCGTCCTCGAACAAGCAGAGCGGGTCAGCCGCGAGATCCGGTCCGAGGGCAAATAGGCTTCCTTGCCTCGCCAGCAGTATGTGTGACAATCTGAGGTCAGGCTGGCGTTCATGCTGATTTCCATTTTGACTTTCCAGGGGTTCAATGAACTCGACTCGTTTGTTGCTCTAGGAGTCCTGAATCGCATCAGGAAGCCCGATTGGCGAGTTCATATCTGCTGCCCCGAAGACACCGTCACATCCATGAACGGCGTCACAGTCACCGCGCAATCTCGACTGGACGAAATCCAAAGAGCGGACGCGGTAATTGTCGGCAGCGGCATCCAGACCCGGGAAATCGTGAGAAACCCTGCCCTCATGGACCAACTCCGGCATTTGGATCCTTCGCGCCAACTCATCGGCGCACAATGCTCCGGCGCCTTGATCCTGGCGAAACTGGGCTTGCTCGAAACGATTCCTGCCTGCACGGATCTGGTCACAAAGCCTTGGGTCCTCGAGGCTGGCGTGGAGGTGCTCAACGAACCTTTCTACGCCCAAAACAATATCGCCACGGCTGGCGGCTGTTTCGCTTCTCAATATCTCGCCGCCTGGATCATCGCGAAAACCGAGGGGATCGAGGCAGCACGCGAGGCGTTGCACTATGTTGCCCCGGTCGGCGAGAAAGAGGAGTACGTGCACCGCGCGATCAGGAATGTCGAACGCCTCCTGGCCGCTCGCGACCTCGTCCAGGCGTAGCCGGGACTCTCTTCAGGTCGCGGGCGCCTTCCGCATACTCACCCGGCGGAAGAGCGTTCCGTCCTGCCGGATCAATGTTCCGGTCATTCCCTGCCCTTCCACGACGAACCTCCAAACGCCTTGCGCGTTCTCGCAAATCAGCGCGTGCTGGTCTTCGACATACCGGAATACCAGAGTTCCCATGTTCTCCGCCTTGCCATTTACGACCTTATCAGCGATGACGGAGAATAGGCCAGGCTTGTCCGGCAGCGGAGAGATCCGGTAGATAACGGTTTCGTCCCGGCAGGCCGATTCCTTTTGCTGGCAGATCGATTGGCCAGTCCACGTTCCTGCGATTGCGGGCTTGCTGCCGCCTTGCGCAAAGAGCAGCGGCAATGCGGCCGCGATGAGCAAGACGAGTCTGGGGATAGCCATGGGGATTGGTTCTTCTGTGTTTGCTTCGACGTTTGGGCGGGCGAATCGTTAGTGAGGGCTTAACATGGGTAGCAGTTCCATGCGCGCCGCTTTTCTCACTTCATTCCTGCTTGCGCCCGGGCTATCCGGCGCCGAAGACTGGACGCAATTCCGTGGACCCAACGGTTCCGGGCTCTGCCCTTCCTGCGGGAAGCTGCCTGCCGAATTTGGGCCGCAAAAGAACATATTGTGGAAGACCGAATTGCCGGAGGGAAAGTCCTCGCCCATCCTCTCGGGGGATCGAATTTTCCTCACCGCATCGAATGGTGACGATCTGATCACATTGTGCGTGAGCCGCGACAGCGGCAAGGTGCTGTGGAAGAAATCAATCCGCGCTGCGAAGCGCGAGGCCCAAAACGCACTCAATCACCGCGCCGCGCCCACCCCGGTGACCGATGGAAAGCTCGTCTTTGCCTTCTTCGCTGATTTCGGCCTGGTTGCCTATGATTTCGAGGGTCAGCAGCGATGGCAGTTGCCGCTCTGACCCTTCAACAGTCAACATGGCGTGGTTGCATCGCCCGTCTATGCCGACGGAAGAGTAATCCTGGTTTGCGATCAGGACACCGGCGCTTACGTGATTGCCGTGGATGCTAATAGCGGCAAGATCGCCTGGAAAACACCGCGTGAAGTCATCAACGGGTATTCGACGCCGATCATTTACCGGCCGCCAACGGGCGGACCGGCGCAGGTCATCGCACCAGGATCCTACCAACTCACCGCATATTCCGTCGCAGACGGCAAACCGGTCTGGCGTGTTCGGGGCCTCACCTGCCAGCCAAAGTCGGCGCCCACCATCGCGGGCGATGTGGTCTACTTCAACGGCTGGACCACCGGCAACGACGAAGGAGAACAGGCGGACCTGCCCACCTTCGCGGAGGCGATCGCCAAAGCCGATGCCAATCGCGATGGAAAACTCTCGCAGAGCGAACTTCCGCCGGAGTGGCAGCCGACCGGATCGTGGCGCGCGATTGACTTGGATCGGGATGGATTTCTGAACGAGCGGGAATGGACCTTCTTCCGCACCCGTCGCGCCTCGCGCAATGGCCTCATGGCGGTGAAACTCGGCGGAAGCGGAGACGTCACGGACACGCACGTGTTGTGGCGATTCGAGAAGTCGCTGCCCGATGTTCCCTCGCCCCTCGTGTATCGGGACGTAGTCTTCCTCTTCCGCAGCGGAGGCATAGCCACCGCGCTGAACGCCAAAACCGGCAAGGTGCTCAAGCAGGCCCGTTTGACCGGCGCGCTCGAAGATTACTACGCATCTCCAGTCGGCCTCGACGGCAAGGTGTACATCGCCAGCGAGCATGGCAAAGTCGTCGTGCTGCGAGCGGCGGGCGATTGGGAGATTCTGGCGATCCACGACTTCGACTCGGACATCTATGCGACTCCAGCGATCGGCGAAGGCCGGATGTACATTCGGACGCGCGGCGCGCTCTACGCGATCGGTTCGCCAACGCCGAATTAATGGATTTGCAGACGTGCTACGATACCGCCAAAACCTGCTGCGCGGGTTTCGAATTGTTTCGAAAAAGCGCAAAGGGAGCGGCGCGCTCCGCCAAATTACCAGAAACGTGGTCGCGCCGCTCTCCGTTATGCGTGGTTTTTCAAAAGCCGGCGCAGGGCCGGACGGCCCACTAATGGAACAGAAACTCGACTTCGCTGCGTCGTCCGGCTCCGTTGCGCAGGCGAGTTCCTTAGAAGCCGGCGCAGGGCCGGACGGCCCACTAATGAAACAGAAACTCGACTTCGCTGCGCCGTCCGGCTCCGTTGCGCAGGCGAGTTCCTTAGAAGGAGAGACAATGACAGGCGATTTTCAAGTCACGGGCCAAAACGCGGCCGCTTTATTTACGCTGAAGGTCCACCGTGGCGACGGCATGGCCCTGCTGGCGATGAACTGGAAGAAGGGCGAACCTCCAAACGACTTCGTGGGTTTCGCCATTGAATACAAGGAACCAGGCGGACAGAAATTCTTCTCGCTCAAGAATCGGCTCTCGTTTCCCGTGGACGCGGAAGGCGGGGTCAACCCGAATGCGCTATCCACCCGGCTTTCTCCCATTCAAAAATTCCGCTGGGTGCATTTTCCGCGAAATGCGGAATTGGACGGCGCATTCGTCTATCGCGTCACGCCCGTCTTCATGAACGCCCAGGATGAACTGAGTTACGGCGAATTCCAGGAGGCGGCCATCGAGCTGCGCAGGGAAACGTATCCGGGCCAGCTCAACGTGGCCTTCACGCGCGGCTTTGTTTCATCGCAAGCGTTTGTCGACCGGTACGGCGCGGCCGCCATACCCGAACTGCTGCCCGACAAGGCGGAGAATGGCCTGATATTCAAACCAACCTTTCCGAAAGCGGACGAAGCTCTGACCTGGATGGGCTTTGAAGCGCGCAGCGCGATTCTCGAGGTTCTCGACAAAGCGATCGCTGACGCCAAGGCCAATGTGTTCGTCGCCGTGTACGATTTGAACGAACCAGGCATTGTGTCGCGGCTCGAAAAGCTCGGCGCGCGCTTGCGGGTCATCATCGACAATTCGGCCGATCACGGCGCGGATACATCCGCCGAAACCCAGGCGGCCGCGCGGCTCGTTGCATCCGCTGGCGAGGACAATGTGAAACGCCAGCACATGGGCAATCTCCAGCACAACAAAATCGTAGTGGTGGATGGCCCCAAGACCCAGTTGGCTCTGTGCGGATCGACCAATCATTCCTGGCGCGGCTGCTTCGTGCAAAACAACAATGCGATCGTTCTGCAGGGCAAGAGTGCGGTGCAAACGTTCCGCCAGGCATTTCAGGACTACTGGGACAACAGCGACAATGCCCCCGGTTTCGGCAAGACCGGCTCCGCTGCTTGGAACGCGATCAAGTGGCAGGGTCGGGGCATGAAGGCGATCGATGTCAAGGTGGCGTTCTCACCGCATTCGTCGAAGAACGCCGCGCTGCAGTCCATCGCTGACGACATTTCAAACAACACGACGTCGAGCCTCCTGTTCTCGCTGGCGTTTCTCTACCAGACTCCAGGCGCCATCCGCGACGCCATCAAGAAGATCAAGCAGGACGACAACGTCTTTTCCTACGGCATCTCGGACCATAAGGTTCCTGGGCTCAATGAAGCCGAGGGAGTGGACGTGCAAAAGCCCGATGGCAAAGTGACCGTGGTCAGTCCCCCAGCCTTGACCGGCAATGTTCCGGAGCCCTTCAAATCCGAACCTACGGGCGGAGGCGGCACGCGAATGCACCACAAGTTCGTGGTCATCGATTTCGACCAGCCAACGGCGCGCGTTTATATGGGTTCGTACAATTTCTCGAAGGCCGCCGATGGCAGCAACGGCGAGAACCTGCTTGTGATTCGCGACCGGCGCATCGCCACGTCTTATGCGATCGAAGCGTTGCGGATCTTCGATCACTACCATTTCCGCCTGGCTCAGGCGGAGGCGGCGACTGCGCTGAAGAAGCTGCAGCTCGCCAAACCTCCTGGCAAGGCGGGCGAAAAGCCGTGGTGGAAGGAAGACTACACCGACGCCCGCAAGATCACGGATCGGGAATTATTCGCCTGACGGCAAATCATAGTTCAAATATCCTGAACTATTGAATCCTTCCTTCTGCGATTCCATCTACCTACGTGAACGCAACCGGAGAGGCAGCCGCAAGGGGCGGCCCACGAGGTCCCGGAAGTTCAACGAAACATTTGCAGAAGGAAGGCAATCATGAGCAAACTTACAGGTAAAGTCGCTGTCGTAACCGGTGCGTCCAAGGGAATTGGCGCAGCCATCGCAAAGTCGCTCGCAGCCGAAGGCGCGTCCGTGGTGGTGAATTACTCCTCCAGCAAAGCTGGCGCGGATGCTGTAGTTTCCGCGATCGGCGCCGCCGGCGGCAAGGCTGTCGCCGTGCGTGGCGATGTGTCCAAAGCCGCAGATGCGCAAGGCCTCGTCGATGCGGCGATTCAGAAGTTCGGCCGCCTCGACATTCTCGTCAACAATTCCGGCATCTACGAGTTCTCGCCGATCGAGTCCATCACCGAAGAGCATTACAGCAAGCAGTTCAACGTCAACGTCCTTGGTTTGCTCCTCACCACCCAGGCGGCGGTGAAGCATCTGGGCGAAGGCGGAAGCGTCATCAACATCAGCTCGGTCGTCAGCAGCCTGACGCCCCCGAATAGCGCGGTGTACTCCGGAACGAAAGGCGCGGTTGACGCGATCACCCGGGTCCTCGCCAAGGAACTCGGACCGAAGCAGATCCGGGTCAATTCCATCAACCCTGGCATGGTTGTGACCGAGGGCGTGCATGCGGCAGGAATCATCGGTTCCGACATGGAGACGGGAGTGGTTGCGCAAACTCCGCTTGGCCGCATCGGTCAAGTCGACGATATCGCCAGCGTCGCGACGTTCCTCGCTTCGAGCGACTCCAAATGGATCACCGGCGAGTTGGTTCACGCCGGCGGTGGCCTCCGCTAACGCCATGGGAAAACTCGAAGGAAAGGTGGCGGTGATCACCGCCGCCACCTCGGGCATGGCGCTCGCCACAGCCAAGTTATTTGTTGAAGAAGGCGCGTACGTATTCATCACGGGACGGCGCAAGGACAAGCTCGATGAGGCGGTCAGGTTAATCGGCAGGAATGTCACGGGCGTTCAGGGCGACGCCGCCAACCTCGCCGATCTCGATCGCCTGTACGAAACTGTCAAGCGCGAAAAGGGCAAGATCGACATCCTGTTCGCAAGCGCGGGACAAGGCGAGTTCGCGACGCTCGAGCAGGTCACCGAAGAACACTTCGACAAGACGTTCGGCCTCAACGTCCGCGGCACGCTGTTCACGGTGCAGAAGGCGTTGCCCCTGTTCAACGACAATGGATCGATCTTTCTCAACGGCTCGATCGCGAGCATCAAGGGCTTCCCCGCTTTTGGCGTCTACAGTGCAAGTAAAGCCGCGGTGCGCTCGTTCGCGCGGACCTGGCTGGTCGAACTGAAGGATCGCAGGATTCGCGTGAACATTCTGAGCCCCGGCACGATCGACACGCCGATTCTCGATCCGCTCGGCGCCGATGCGAAAGAGAGCTTCAAGAGCCTGATCCCGCGCGGCGAGTTCGGCCGGCCGGAAGAGATCGCGACAGTGGCCCTGTTCCTGGCGTCGAGCGACTCGAGTTTCGTCAACGGCGTCGAGCTCTTTGTCGACGGAGGCACAGCCCAGATCTAAGGGTGAGTTACCCCCAGTACGGTTTGCCCGCAATTGGCGGACGCGGCGTAAACTAACTCTTCGTGCTCATCCCTATCGGATCGGATAGACCGAAGCCGCATCGCGCAAACCCTTGCCGAATGCGGTCTCTTGCATAACTCATGCGAAAACAATCGTTTACTCCATCGCATGCGTTGCGGGGCAAAATGTGGCTCTTCGCGTGCCTCCTCAGAGCGCAGAGGGAGAAAGAGAGAAAACTGGCGGCCACCACCGCGGCTAACTCGATCGATCCACTCCAGCTTGAAAAGGAAGACGAACATGAAGAAGATTCTATTACCGATCCTGTGCCTCGGCACGATACTGGGAATTGCGCCAGCATATGCGCAACCCGTATTGGAATGCCAGGTACCGTTCGATTTCAACATCGGACCAACGACACTGTCGGCCGGCAAATATCGAGTGACCTTCCCAACCCAGGGAGCGATCATGGTTCGCAATGAGTCGACCAGAGAGGGAGCGATCACGTTGACCACCGCCGAGATGCAATCGCAGAAACGCATTGGCGAACATTCGCGGCTGGTGTTCACACGCTACGCCGGCGACCAGTACTACCTCGCGGAAGTCTGGACCCAGGGCCATGAATTCGGCAGCGTCCTGAAAAAGAGCCGGAAAGAGGTGATGGTGGCCGTGCGAACCCCGCGAAATTCGCGGGAACAAATTATGATCGCGTCCCGCTAGGGACGACTGTAGATCACCGCAACATCAATTCACAACCACGCGGCCCGGGAAGGCATCCGCCTCTCCGGGCCGCAGCTTGTTCCTTCGCTCGCAGCCGGAAGTATAATCAAACACATTGAGATTGAGTGGAGATCCCGCCGCTCAACACTAGCTCAGCCGGCGGCGGGCAAGGAGCATGGGTGGCAGCGCGTCCCGGTGTCATGAAGCTCGTTTCCGTCGGTGAAGATCGGCGCTCGCTGCCGATCTTTGACCTGATCCGGGCTTGTGTCGAATCCGGCGATCTCGCGGCGTGGGAAGAATTCGTGGCCCGCGTGCATCCCCTCATTGCGGTCACCGTCCTCCGGACCGCGCGCCGCTATGGCGGCGTCCCCACCACTGTCATCGAAGACCTGATCCAGGAAACGTACGTCAAGATTTGCGCCAATGACTGCAAGGTCTTGCACGATTTCCACGCCGGTGCGCAAGAGGCGATCTTCGGACTTGTCAAAAGCATCGCGTGCAATGTGGTGCACGATCATCTTCGTTCGATGCACGCCGTGAAGCGCGGAGCCGGCCAGCCGGAGGCCACGATAGAAGACGCCGAGCGGGTGGTGCATTCCGGCTCCAGCGCTGGACAAATGTCCCCCGTGGAAAGGCAGGTCTTCATCCAGCAAGTCGAAGATCGCCTCTGCCAGATCGAAACACAGCCGACGGAGCGCCGTGTGTTCTGGCTGTATTACCGGCACGGCATGACCACTCGCGCGATCGCCGCCATTCCCGGAATCGGCCTCACTCAAAAAGGAGTGGAGAGCGCCGTTCACCGTCTCACCGTGCGCGTCCGGGAGTGGCTCGCTGATGGCCCCGCGGCGAATCCCGGCGAAGCAGCAAAAGGAAAAGCGTTCGGAATGCCGTTTTAGAAAGTGAAATACATGCAACCCGGGCGCGAACACATATCGCCGGTAGAATTCGACCTGCTGCTGAATGCAGCCATCGGACCTTCGCCGCTTCCGTCCGCGCGTCAGTCTCATCTCGAAGAATGCCAAGCGTGCCGCGCAAAGCTCGACGCGTACCAGGCGCAGGATGCGCGGCTGCATCAACTGGCAAAGCCTCCTCGCGCCGCCGAGCTGGGTTCTATGACGGACCGTCCCACGGCGCAGAATTGTCCGTCGATGGAAAGATGGGTGCTGCTCGCCAGCGGCCTCGTTGCGGAGCCTGAACGTGAGCAACTGCTCGAACACGCGAATGGCTGTGATTCCTGCGGAACGGCCCTGCGCTGCGCCGTAGAGGACCTTTCGGAAGAACCAACCGAAGCGGAACAACAGGAGATCCTGTCGTTGCACACCGCCACGCCTGAATGGCGGCGTTCATTTGCGCGGCAAATGATGCGGCGGCGCCCTGTGCCGTTTCCGGTTTTGAAGTGGCTGAGCGTGGCCGCCGCCATCGTCCTCGTGGCCGGTGGCTCGTGGCTGGGTTTTGCTCGTTTGTTCCCTTCCCCGGCGCAACTCCTGGCGCGCGCCTACACCGAGCAGCGGCCATTCGAATTTCGCATCCCGGGCGCCGCGTACGCTCCCATACGAATCGAAAGGAGCGGGCTGGGAGCGGCGTTCAACAGGCCGCCCGCATTGCTCGATGCGCAGGCCAAGATTGCAGGACGTCTCCAAGCCGAACCGGATAACGCCGAACTGCTGGTGCTGCGGGCGCGCGTCGAACTGCTCGAATGGGATCCCGAAGCTGCGATTGCGACCCTGACTCGCGCGCTCGACCAAAAGCCCGAGGATCCGGACCTGCTCGCCGCCCTGGGCGCGGCCTATGCTCTTCGCGCGGAAGTAAAGAACAACGCCATCGACTATGGCCGGGCGATGGAACAACTCAGCCGATCGCTGCGGGCGAAGCCGGATTCCCTGGAAACAATCTTCAATCGAGCACTCGTGTATCAGCGGATGTTCCTGTACGAGGAAGCGCGGCAGGACTGGCGCCACTATCTCGAAATCGACCCAAATAGCGAGTGGGCGAAGGAGGCCGCGCGCCGCCTCGCGGAAATCGAGCAGAAGAAAAAGGTGCGGCGCGATGCGCTGGATCGTATTACGGAGGATCCGCTGGCGTTCCTGGTGCGCCTCGACAGTGGAGACCAAGCGCTCGAGCCCGAGAGCTATTTGAACGTCGCGATCACTCGATGGCTGCCGCGCCGCTGGCAAGCTGAGACGTACGAGCGGGCTCTCGAAAAGCTTGCGGCGCTGTATGAGAGCCGGCATCGAGACCGGTGGCTGCGGGATGTTCTGGCCGCGCGGCGAAGCGACGCGCTGATCGGCGGCCTGCGTAACTTGGGCGAGGCGCTTGACGCAAATCTGTCTGATGATTGGAAGCTCGCCTTACGGCTCACATCGCGAGCCTCGAGGCAACTGCGTCAAGCTGGCAGCGAGCCCGCGGCGCTGCGTGCGGATACGGAACAGGTTTATGCGCTGCGTCGGACCTATGCTGCGACAGCCTGCGTTACAGAAGCTACGAATGCGGCGCGCAAAGCCGATGCCGGCCGCTACGCGTGGATCCTCGCTCAACTGCGAATCGAGCTGGGCATCTGCCACATGATGCCCGGAAACGTGGCCTTCGGGCAACAAGCTTTGGCTCTGGCGTTGGACGGCGCCCATGGGTCCGGTTACCAGAGTCTGGAATTGCGGGCGAAAGGAATCTTGCTGGGTGAAAAGGTCAACGCGGGCAATATGCTCGGCGCATGGGACGAAGGCCGCGAGGCGTTGCGCGCCTTTTGGAATGGGGCTTATGTAGGCACACGGGGCCAGCAGATCTACATCGTTCTGCAGCGGGCCGCTGCGGCGCTCGAGATGAACAGTTGCGCCTATGCGCTCGCGCATGCCAGCGTCAACGCGATTGAGGAAACCCGTCACGCCTCCGTCGAAGCGTTGAGCCGCATCCGGATGGCCCGCCATGCGGCGCACGCGGGATTGCCTCGAGTCGCAGCAGAAGAATTCGCGTGGGCCGAGGAATCGCTGCGCCACGGCGCCGCAGGTAGTCCTGCATCTGAGAATTTCATGTTCGCCCGTATCGGCCGCGCCGAGGTCGAAGCCTCCACGGGTAACCTCCAGCAGGCGCGGCAGCTTCTGACCGCGCTACAAGATCAGGCGCGGGACATGCAACTGACAACGATACTGCTGCCTTACCACCAACTCATGGGAGAAGTGGAGCGCAATTCAAATGCGTGGCCCGAAGCCGAGCGGGCCTATCGCGCGGCCATCGTGCAGAGCGAACGGCGGCTATCATCCTTGCGGGGTTTCGAGGAACGCACGGGCGCCGTACAGGCAGCGGACAAATCCTACCGGGGGCTCGTGGAGAGCGCATGGCGGCGCGGCGATCTGCGCGGCGCGCTGCAGCTCTGGGAATGGTATCGAAGCGGCGAACGCAGCGGGCCGCACGCCGAAAGCGAGTTGGATGTCACAGGTTTGCGCCGGGAAACATTCCTCGTGTACGCCGATCTTCCCGGCGGCATGTCCGTGTGGATCTTCGATGATCGCGGCATCGAAGGCTACCGGCTTCCTGTCCGCGCCGCTGAGATCGCAAGAGTCGCGAGGCGGTTCGTGCGCCGCTGCGCAGACTTCAAGTCCAGTGAAGTTGAGATCCGTCGGGACGGCAGGCAGCTCTATGACTGGCTGATCGCACCCGTTGCGCACCGGCTCGATCCCTCGAGAACGCTGGCCGTGGAGCCGGACCGCGTGATTGCATCGATCCCCATCCAGGCGCTGGTGGATCCGGACAACCGGTATCTCGGCGAACGTTTCGCCACGGTCTCGGCGAACGGGCTCGCGGACTATCTCGATCGCGTGCGCGCCGCACCTGTGACGCCGCGGGCGCGGGCGCTGGTGGTCGCCAGCCCTGCCTTGGGTCCAGCGATCACACGAGCCTTTCCTCCGCTCATGCAGGCCTCGCGCGAAGGCGCCGCAACGGTTAGGCGATTTGAGCATGTTGACTCGATCCAAGGCGCCGAAGCCACGTTGTCCGCTCTCGAACGGCTGCGCCCACAAGCGGAAGTGCTCCATTTCGCGGGTCACGGGTTCAGTCATGCCGGCAACGGCGGATTGCTGCTCGCCCCGGCAGACGCAAGCTCCTCGTCCTCCTCCGGAACCGACATACTCGACGGCAACCGTCTCACGGGCCAGGATTGGAGCCGTTGCCGGCTGGCGGTGCTATCGGCATGCTCTTCCGGCGCCGGTGAGGCGGGTCCGGTCAATCCCGAGAGTCTGGTCCGTCGTCTGTTGTGGGCAGGAACGGCGCGCGTCGTTGCCAGCCGTTGGAATGCCGATGCCGAAACGAGCCTGCGTTTCATGGACAGTTTTTATGCAGCAGCACTTTCCGGAACCGATATTGCGCATTCCCTCGAGATCGCCGCAAACCGGATTCGGGAAGGTGAAGAATCCACCACCAAACATCCGTACTTCTGGGCAGGATTCCAAGCTTTCGGATCCCGCTAGACATACCAATCACAAGCCGCAAGGCGCAAAACCGCAGTTTATTTAGGAAGGACCTATGGGAAATCCAACGTATTCGCTTTGCCCTTCATCGTCCCAGCCGAACGGCTGCGACGCGTCTGTAGAAACGCTTCACATCGTCTTTCATGGAACGTTTCTATTCAACTTCTGCCCGGGATGGCTCCTGGGAGAAAAGGAAGGCGTCGAGGTGTTGGCTCCGATTGTCCCCAACCACGTGTTCCGCATTGGAAACTGGCTCGGGGAAGTCGACTTGAGCAGGCATGACTCTGCTATGGTTCCAACTTACGAATTATTCGGGGTCGATGCAGGCGACGCGACGATGAACTCCGATCAGAATCTGGTCTTTGACGAGAAGGTGCGGCTCAAGAGCCCCGATTTGCTCGATCCGTTGCTGGCAGCCAGAATACGGCTTCCACGTCCGAGATTGATCCGCTCTCCGCGCCGGACAAAGGTCGATCGCGACGACTTCTCGCATCCGGAAAAACTACCGCCGCGACAGAACGGCTACGAACTTTCAACGCTGCAGATTCTTACCTACAGCTTCAAGAACGAGATTGAATTGATGATCCGGCAGCTCTCGACGACAACGAACGGTCACGGGCAGCCGGTGTTATGGGAACCGGCCTTCAGCGGCTCGTCTTTCAACCTTCACATCTTCTCGGCGCCGGAGCAGGATCGGCCGGCGTCCCATGTGTCTTCCGCCTTCAATCAACTCATCGGATTGTTCGCGGATCTTGACGGCCTCGCGCTGGATCGCTACAGCGAGCTGAGCAGGCTGCGCCTCGACGAGTTGAATTCGGAGCCTGGAGTCAGCGAGGAAGAGACCGAAGACCTGGCGCCGCGAAGACGCCGGTTGAGCCAACTCGGGAGAATGCGGAAAGAACAACGCGACCTAAATCTGTTGTGGTTCGAATCAGAAGCATTCGACAGCAGCCCGGACTCGTGCGCGAGCGCGGGCCGAAAGGGTTGATGGCGATCATCGAACGGGGAAAATATGTCCACGAATTTCTATAAAACAATCAAGAGCATCGTCACCGGCAGCCTGTTTGCGAAGGCGAACGGCCGCAATATCGTCGGCGTCGGCATTGGAACCAAGCGAATCGGGGGCTACGACACAGGCATCGAATGCGTGAGCGTGTATGTGGCGAGCAAGGCCAAAGACCCGGACGAACTCGCTCCCAACCAGATCGTTTCCGCCGCTATCGCTGGCGTCCCGACGGACGTCGTCGAGGTTGGGCGCATTTTTGCGGCGCGCACAAACGTCGTTCGCGCCTCGCAATGGGCTGCTCTCGCAGCCGGTGGAAGCACACCTCTGCCACAGCCGGGCTCTTCAATCGGACCACTGGTGGCGGATCTGCCGAACGTCAATCAAGTGCTTTCCGGCACGCTAGGCGCGGTGCTGCAAAGCGGTTCGAAGTGGTATGTGCTCAGCGCGAACCACGTCCTGTCGGTGAATGGCCGCCTCGGGCCGGATACGCGAATCTTCTCGCCATCTCCGGAGGACAATCCGAATCTCACAATCGGCCCTGGACCCGAGGTCGCCGAGGCGCCCCTGCCGGTTCCTCTCAGGCGGACTTCCAACGGGGGACCGGCCAACCGCGTGGATTGCGCCATCGCCGAACTGGTTGGCGCGGTCCCCCGCGTCAATCCGGCATTTCCGGACCGCCGCCAGGTAACCACTGCCGTCGACCCGGTCCGCGGAATGAAGGTAGTGAAATACGGCAAGACCACCGGCTTTACGACCGGCACGATCGTGGACGTGCAGGCCGACATCCTGGTCGACTACAGCTTCGGCACGTTCGCCTTTACCGATCAGATCCTCATTCGAAGCGACGACGACAGCGTGCCGTTTGCGGCAGATGGGGACTCGGGATCCGTGATCCTCAACGCCGAATCGAATGAAGCGGTTGGTTTGCTGTATGCCCCGGTGGGCCAATTGACTGCTGCGTGTCCCATGCCTGTGGTGCTCACGGCTCTCACCGAACAGTTGAGATCCACGCCATCGAATGAAAACGCTCCTCCACTGCTGTTCGCCGCGGCGTAGAACTTTGCCAACGTAGAAATGCATTTCTCCTGGAAGGGCCGGCATCGTACGCCGGCCCTTTTCTTTGCCTTCCAAAAGAAAATCGGCCCTGGATTCCGTTTTCCAGTTTATAGGTGTGTGTGCTTGTGACCGCTCCAGTCAACAATCTGCAACATCTCGCCGGACGCCTCGGCCGGTCCGGCAGCCCTCAACTTGTAATTGTGCATGGCATGGCTGGCTGTTCGGCGCCGATGCAGCGTGTCTTCCAGTTCATTGATCGCGTCGCTCCTGCTGACGCGACCGTGCTCATTCAGGGTGAGAGTGGCACGGGCAAGGAGTTGGTGGCGCGCGCCATACACCATCGGAGTTCACGATCCAACGGACCGCTGGTGACGGTCAACTGCGCGGCATTGCCCGAAAACCTGCTCGAAAGCGAGTTGTTCGGTCACGCACGCGGCGCCTTTACCGGGGCCGTTTGTGACAGGAAGGGCCGCTTCGAGATGGCCGACGGCGGAACACTGTTCCTCGATGAGATCGGCGAACTGCCCGCCGGACTGCAAGCGAAACTGTTGCGAGCCCTGCAGGAGCGCGAATTCGAGCGTGTCGGTGGAACCCGCACCATACACATCAATGTCCGTGTGCTCGCGGCGACGAACGTCGATCTTCGAGCGGCCGCCGACGCGGGCGCCTTTCGAAAGGACCTGTATTTCCGCTTGGATGTGGTGTCGGTATCCGTTCCGCCCTTGCGGGAACGGCGCGAAGACATCCCCTTGCTGGCCACCCACTTCGCCGAGTCTCACGGTCTCCAATCGCCGCGCAAAGTCGCTGGAATCTCTCCGGACGCTATCGCCTGCCTGATCGGCTACCCATGGCCGGGAAACGTGCGCGAGTTGCAAAACGCCATACTGCACGCCGTCGTAATGGGTTCGTCCGACATCATCACCGTCAAGGATCTTCCGGCAACCGTGCGCGGCGCCTCGCCGGGACCGGCGGCAACGGAACGTTCTTTGTCATCATCATCGTCATCGGCGAGCAGTTATCAAAGCGCGGTGCGGGTCTTCAAGCAACAGCTCATTCTCAACGCTATCCACGAAGCCGGCGGCAATCTGACCGGCGCCGCGGGAGCGCTCCACGTGCATCCCAATTATCTCCACCGGCTGATCCGAGGCCTCGGCCTCCGAAGTGAGTTGAAACGGCGCCGCCGGCCGGACGGCGACTCCTGCTCGACGTATGACAACCCGCTTCTATGAACCGTAGACGTTGAGGCAAGCATAGAATTGAAAAATGCGTGCCAGTCACTACCCGAAGCAGGAACATCTGCCGTGGCTCACAACCGCGATTGAGAGATTTCTCGCGTGAAGTCCGTTCTTGTAACCGGCGCCGGGAGAGGCATTGGACTTGCGGCCGCCCGCGAGTTCGCATCAGCGGGATGGCGCGTGGTCTCGCTCGACAAGGAATTCGGCGGCGAGGTCGTGGGCGAACGCCTAGAGTTCGATCTTCGACGCCTTCGAGACATACCTCAGATGGTCGCGTCCCTCGGTGTCGTGGTGGATGCGCTGGTGAACAACGCGGCTGTGCTGTATTGCGATCCCGTGGACGCCATCCCTGAGGAACATCGCAGCGAGATTCTGGCCGTGAATCTGGAAGCGCCGTCCGACTTGATTGCCGCCGTGGCGCCGGGAATGAAAACCCGCCGCAGCGGGCGCATCGTGAATGTGAGTTCGGTGTCGGCTTTTACCGGACATCCGGATCTCTGGTACGGTGTGACGAAGGCAGGCTTGTTGAACCTCACGAAATCCTGGGCGCGAGCGCTCGGCCCCCATGGAGTCCTGGTGAACGCCGTGGCGCCCGGACCGACGCAGACCTACATGTACGACCAGTTGCCCCAATCGCGCCGTGACGACGTGATGCGTGCGGTTTATTCCGGGCGGGTCTGCCAACCCGAAGAAGTCGCAGCAGCCAGCTTCTGGCTGGGCAGCGATTGCCCGGAATATGTCAATGGCGCGACACTCGACGTGAATAACGGCAGCTATCCGCGATAATGCTCCTCATGAAACTCCCACTCCTGACTTTTGTTACGTTTTTGGTGGCAAACGCACAGACGCCCAAGGGGGCGCCTGTCAAAATCGACGGCGACTCCCACAAGCTCATTCTTTTTTCGGACGGCGCGATCGGTGGTTGGGGCGACTCGCGCGATGGCCAGCTCGGCCCGCGCGCGTCGATTCCGAACGTGAGCGGCCACGCCACGGCGTTTGTTCCGATCGCGATGCCTCCAGGCAAAGTCGTCGACGTCGCAGCAAGCGCCCGCACGTCGTATGCACTGTTTGACGATGGGACTGTCGCCGCCTTCGGCTCGGGCTCGGACGGCCAGCTCGGCTGCGGCGAAAGCTGCCTTTCCGGATCCGAGACCCCCGGTTCCCGTACCGGGCCTGCGGAACGTAGTACGCATAGCCGCGCGTCACTACACGGCATTCGCCATTCACCGCGACGGCAGTGTCAGCACCTGGGAGCGCGTTTCCAAGGTGAAGGGCCAACGCGCATTCTGACGCCGGAACTCGTGGCCAACCTGCCGCCGATCTCGCAAATCAGCATCGGAACGGGGTTCGTGCTTGCCCTCACGACGGAGGGCCGCGTCTGGATGTGGGGCAAACTTCCTTTTGGCCGGATCTACGCGGACGATCCAGTCCAGGCGCCCGCGGAGGTTCCTGGACTTACCGGCGTCGCTTCCGGGGCAGCCACCCAGGTGGCGGCGGTGCTCAAGACCGATGGGACGGTTTGGGTTTGGGGGAACAACGAGCAGGCCCAGTTCGGCAATGGAAAGCGGGATATCGGCGATCGCACTCGTGTCCCCGTTCGGGTTCCTGGTATTGCGAATGTCGCCGCACTCTCTGCATCCGGCCGTCATTTTCTAGCGCTGCTCAAGGACGGGACCCTGCGCGGCTGGGGCAATTCCGACTGGGGGCAGATCGGCGCTGGCGTCACGGGCCGCGAGCAGGCGAGCCCGGTCATTCCGAGGATTTCCGGCGTCAAGGCTGTATTCGCCGCCGGCAACAATTCATTCGCCGTCCGCAACGATGGTTCGCTCTGGATTTGGGGATTAGGATCCGTTTACAAAGGCGTCTGGCCAATGACGAAACAGGCTCCCAGCCCAACGCTCCTGCAAATTCCGGCGGGCGTGGCCGCGCCGTAATCACTTATCCACGAGGAATCCAGACCTTCGAAACCACCGGCGGAGGTCCGTTTTCCTGCGCCGCATCGATTTCTTTGGCGGTAGGACGCCGCGCGGTTGGACCGGCGTACAGTTTAGGATCGCCGGCAATGGGTCCGCCCTCAACCGCCAGATCGGGATTGCGGTTCAGGCGGGCGTAGTTCGGAATCGCCACCAGCGGGCTGCCATCGTCATGCTGGCCTTTGATTACCATCACGCCGCCGAGGAGATCGTCCCGCCATTGCGCGTCAAGCTTTGCCTTCACGGTCAGGGCCTTCGATAGATCCTGGTGGTCGGCCTGTTCGACGTTGTACATGAGCGGACCACGCCGCAACGCGACCTTGCCCCGCGCAGGCGCAATTTGGTCGATCGCAGTCACGCGCTGTACTGGCATCGGCAGTTCCAGCTCGATCCGGTCGCCCGCCTTCCACTGCCTCTCGATCACCGCGTAACCACGTTCCACTACCGGTTTCAGCGCCTTGCCATTCACCGCGAGCGATAGGATGCCGTTCACCTCGGGCGTCGCCGGGTACAGTTTGCTGGTGGCGCGATTCGGTACCCGCAAGCGCACTGCAAACCTCTTGCCGGCTCTCGGATTCACCGTGACGGCAATCTTGCCGCTCCACGGATAGTCCGTGTCCTGCACCATTTCGATGTCGGTTCCGCCGGCGTTTTCGAGCATCACTGAACTGCCGATGTACAGGTTCACGTATACGCCGCTGGACGACTTCGCATAGGTCCAGGTAGGAACCATGAGCAGCGTGCGGGGAATGTTTCCAACACAGCAAGGGCACGTGTGCCACGAACTTCGCCGCACGTTGCCGTCGAGAGGATTGGTGTAGAAGAAGTTGCGGCCTTCGAGGTCCACCGAGCCGAGAAGCGCGTTGTAGATGGTCTCCTCATAGTTGTCGACGTAGTGCGCATCGTGATACGCGAGGTTCATCTTCCAGTGGAAGAAGATCATGCCACAACTCGAGCAGGATTCGCAATATGCAGAATTGTCCAACGCGTAGTGAGCATGAAACAGGGGATTGATTCCACTGCAGAGGGAGCACGAACGGGTAATTTGATTCCAACGCAGAGAGAGCATGAGAGTGGGACTCTGCTGGTGAA
>JACXTT010001379.1_pt1 | contig 40352 bp, 42 predicted proteins | sample 9270951 | NCBI WGS metagenome assembly JACXTT01 (sample SAMN15532306, study PRJNA645909) | rock metagenome | isolation source: weathered quartz diorite | place: Puerto Rico | collected 2017-06-21
TTTCGACTACGGCGGCGACTGGGACCTCCTGGTGGATCTCCTGGGAGAGCTGCCTCCTGGCTGGCAGGCCTACCAGATCGGATCAGCCATCGACCTCGCGCAACGGGAGGCCTACCTCCGCGAGCACGGCGGGCGGCATCACGCCTTGCATGACGCCCGCGCGCTCCAGTGTAGCTTCCCACGTGAAGCGACGAAAAGACTCGCGAATCTCGGCGGGAGCCAACCGGGCATCCAGGGCGCGCCGCGTCATCGGCAGGACATCGAATAACTCTTTCGACACTCGACGCCGGCGTGATCCAGCGCAGCTCACAGGCGGATCCGCTCGATCTCGCCTAGCGTGATGGCATCGCGCCGTCGGTCGTAGAGCTCGGCGGTCTGCGGAGGCGTGGTTCGCCATAGCGGCGCAGCGGCTTTCGCCAGCCTGCCGCCGTCGCTGCGATAGACAGCGATGTCGATGGCGTGATCGACGGAGGTCAGGGCACGGTCCCGCAGCGCCGGCTCCAGGCCATCGACGAACGCAGCGGTGCGCTCCAAAATGCCGCATTTGATCCTGCGCTGAATGGCCTCGGTGCGCTCGACGATCGGGGAGTGCCCAGACCATTGAAGTCGACGCGCCAGCGGGGATGGCGCCGCGAATGACCCACGAGGTAACGCGCGGGGTCAAACACCTCGGCGTAACCGGCCGCGATGTCGGGGCGGGTCGCCAACAGGTTGCCGGTGAAGGCTTCCCAGAGATGCTCCGCTATCCGCCCCCCCAGTGGGCTGAGTCCAGCGAGAAATGTGCATAATGGCTAACAATTTATCCGGTAATTTTTGCATCGCTCGCAGTTTTTTTGCAGAATCGGCGAATGGCGTCAGAATCTTTACAGAATCCGGCGCCTTTCCGGCATGAAAAGGCGGACTGCGGCTCCCGTCAGCGAGCCGATCGCCATCATCGGGGCTCCAGCCAGATCCGCGGCAATCATGCGCACCACTACTTAGCGCGCGCACTCAGGGCTTCTTTTGGGGCTTCTTGTTTTCGACATCCACCGGTTTGGTGAGGTCATCGGAGCGAAGTACTCATTAGAAATGATGCGTCGCCGCCCCATGGGAGGCCTCGGGACACTATTAGGCGGCGGCATAGTGTAGTGGTCACCGGCGCCCTGAAACCTGGAAAGCCCTTCCAATAGAACGCCTCACGCACTTTTTCCTTGTGTAGCAAGGCATTCTCACTGGATTGCTATCAGGATACCTATGACGAATTGTTAGCATCATGCTAATATGTATGCACCCACCAAAACCCTTCTGCCGCTTCGGCGAGAGCCAACAGCCTGCGGAAGGTCCGGTCCGAACTTGGGCCGGAAAGGCTTAGCAGCTAGCGGGGTGTTGCCGTAAAAGCTAAGCGCCGCCTCGGCTCTGCCGAGGTCCCACCTGGAGTGGGATAGCCAAGAGAAGCCCCGCGACTATTCCGAAACGCCCCCTCTGGTAGGGGGCGTTTGCTTTCTAGCCACCCCTCTTGCCCTTGGCCTTCTTTTTGGGCTTTGGGTCCGGTTCATTGTGGTCGCGGCCCTCCCACGCACAGGCGAGCAGCTTGCGAAAGCTGAATGGTTTTTTCAGCACCGGCTTGTCGTAGTACAGCAGGTCCTCGGGGAAAGCCGTTTCGACGCGCACCTTGATGTGCTTGGGCGTGTTCGGCTCGGCGCATTTCTGGATGCGCATGAGGACGTAATAGGTGACCATCGTGTGCGACCCGTCCGCCTCTTCATCGGCCATCTCGACCTGGACGAAATTGTTGCCCGGCACGCTCCAGACGTGGTTTTCGCTGCGAATCAGGGCATCCATGATGCGCGGCAAACTCAGCGACAGGCGGTACCGGCGCAGGCAGAACAGGCGCTCCTTCGCCCCGTCCAGGATGAGGTACCCCGCCGGAATCTGCTCGTTGATGGCCTGGCGCGGACGGCGGCTGTAGCAGTGGTTCGTGTAGGCGAGTTCCACGGGCATCTTCTTGACAGCACCACCGCGCAGCGGCACGTCGATGGTGTGTTCGGACGGCGCCAGGTGCGAGATGTCGAAGATAGTGCCTGCGATTGTTATGTAGGTCGGCATAGGGTCAGAAAGGGCAACGCGGATTATGCCTGTGAAGCTTCCGCGCGGCCGACTGGCCACATGTCACCTCATCAGGATGGTCGAGCCAAATTTAGAGAACCGTTTTAAACGTGGCCCGGCGACACCCGGAATCATCACGTTACGACTGCAATTCGAGTCATAGTGTTCAACTTTGCTTGCCCCCCTGCACCAGAGCGAACGCTGTCGGGGCCTCGCGGCGGCTCTTGTCCTCCGCCGCCCGCCTGGCTCGGCGCGCGAGCTCCTCGTCGGCCAACGGCTTGGCCGCCCGGGCCAACCCGCGCAGGTCGTATTCATTGGAAAGGTTGTCGCCCGCCTTGGCCTTGCGCTCGATGCGCTTCACGTAGCCCAGGTCTTCCATCCGCTTGACGGCGCGTTGTACGGTGCGCGGGTCCACGCCAATCGCATCGGCAATAGTGCTTTTCGACGGCCACGGGTTCTCATTCGGCTTCCACCAGTAGCTCGCCAGGTGCAGCAGGATGAGCACATCCAGCGGCCGCAGCTTCAGGGCCTTCTGGTTCTGAAAAATCACATCCGGCAGGGCCGTAAAGCCGGCCGCGATGGCCGTCTTCCCCCATTTCGCTTCCAGGACCAGGACCTTTTCGGTGGCAGTCGCGGCGGGCGCGGTTTTAAAAGCCATTTGGCAGCTCCGTTCTCATCGTGGAAGCCAGTATGCGGGCCGCGATCCCGGCACATCAAGAGCCTCCAGGCTTGCGGGGGGGGAGGCACGGACGCCGCCCCCCCGTTATTCGTATGGTGCGTGTGCTCCCTGTCGTCTACTTACGCGAAGTTATCTGCTTCGTAGGGCAGCACGACCTCCCCAGGGGAAGGCATGGGGGCCTACAGGGGGAGAAATTGCCGCCCTCCCCCTGTCGTCGTTTGGGCCCGTGGCGAGCGCGGGAAAGCTACAGCCGGATGCGCTCGACTTCACCCAGGCTGATGGCGTCGCGCCGCCGGTCGTAGAGCTGGGTGGTGCGCGTCGAGGCGTGGTTGGCCATGGCGGCAGCATTCTCCAGCGTGCCGCCGTTGCTGAGGTAGGCGGTAATGCCGGTCGCGCGGAAGGTATGGTTGCCGATCAAGGTGGCGATGCCGGCGGCCGCAGCCCGCCGGCGCACCATCGCGTAGGCGTTGGCCTGCGTGAGCGGCCGGTCGCTCAACTGCCCGGTGCCGCGCCGGATCGTGCGAAACAGCGGGCCTTTCGGCTCGGCGCCGAGGCCGGTGCCCTCCAGATAGTCCTGCAAACAGGCTTCCAGCGTATGGTGGCACGGCATCGCGTGCGCCTTGCCACCCTTCTCGCGCAAGCGCACTCAGAGCCGGCGCTGCTCAATGTAGACATCCTCCACCCGCATCGCCAGCGCCGCGCCAACGCGCGCGAACGTGAAGACCATCAGGCCAATCAGCGCGCGATCGCGAAGGCCCGCCGGCGTGCTCGCATCGATGGCCGCGAGCAACTCGCCGGCCTCGGCGGCCTCGAGCACCGGCGTACGTCCCTGGCGAGCACTGTGGCTGGGGCCCCGCACCGAGGCGGCCGGGTTGCTGGCCACCACCTGGCCGGTCACGAGCCAGTCGAACAGGTGTCGGACCGCCGCCAGGTCCTGCTTGACCGTCGGCGCCGCGTGCGCCTGGGTCTGCAACTCGATCCAGGCCGCCACGTGCAGCGGCTGGACGGCCGCGATCGAGGCCACGCCGGCACGTTCGCACCAGGCAAGGAACTCGCCGACGGCGCGGGCGTAGGCTCGCCGCGTGTGTGGGTTGCGGATCGCCGCGGCGAAGAACTCCAGGAAGCGGGTGGCGGCCGGTGCGCCGGCTGCTACCACCAAGGCTGGCGTCGTGATGCCGTTGAGCGTAACGAGCTCGCTCATGGCTTCGTCTTCGTGGCAGCACGAGCGTCCACGATACCCAACAGGTGGCTCGCCAGCAGGATGATCTCGACCGCCTCGCGTGGCGTGTCGATCGGCACATGGCGGTGCGAGTGCGGATTCTTGTAGGAGCCGATGGCTCCGGCGAACAGTGCAGACAACGCCTCCCGCTCGCCTTCGTCTGCCTTGGAATCGGTCAGGGGGCCACCCTTCGGATTGAACGCCTTGCGGATCATCGGCACGCCATGTTCTGACTGCGGGAAGTTCGCAGCGTCCCGCACCGCGATCTCAACCGCCCGCATGGCCTCGAACACTGCCGTTGCATAGGCGCCGCGCATGAACGACAGCCATACCGTCGTGGCGATCGTCGGGTGCAGCAGTTCCTTCGGCAGCAGGCGCGCGGTGCGGTAGTCCATGAAGGCCGCCTCGTTCTCGAAGCGCCGTGCGCGCCGGCTCAGATGCCTGAAGCCATTCTGGCCGTTGACACCTTCTGCGGGAACGATCAGGCCTTGTGCTTCGAGCCAGGCCAACGCCTCTGCGATCGCCAGATCCACCTCTTGATGACGGTCGGCCGGGTACTGCGGTCGGCCGGCCAATGCGGCGTGATGGTTCCACAGCTCCGTTCGAAGCGTGCCGACGTTGAACATCTCGTGTTCGCCGCGGGCACGCAACAGCAACAGCATCTTGCCGGCGAGCTCTTCCGGCTCGAGCGCCAGCAGCACCTCTACCTCGGGGATTGCGGTTGGCAGTTCGAACATCGACGGTGCCTCCGAGAATGCCTGATAAAGGACATTATCATGCATAGAAGTGACCCAAGGTCCTCCAGTCAGGATCACACGTTTGACAGATCACTCGCCGTCACTGTATAGTGTAACTACACGCTACACGGACGTTTCCAGTTGAACTCTAAATTTGTTGGTTTGTTTCGTTGAGTCTAACTTTTCGTTCGTTTCGTTGAGTCCATTACTTATATCAATTAAGGAGCCCGCGATGATTAACCATTTCTACACATGGGAGAACCATGATCAAATCATGGCGCCACAAGGGACTCAAGGAGTTCTTTGTCAGTGAAGACAAGTCGGGCATCCGGCCTGACCATGCAGCAAAACTCAAGCGTCAGCTGTTCCGGCTCAATGAGGCTAAGTTGCCTCAGGATATGAATCTGCCGGGATGGAAGCTTCATCCCCTGGAAGGCAAACTGGCCGGCCACTACGCTGTCAGCGTGAGCGGCAACTGGCGAATGACTTTCACGTTCGAGGGCACTGACGCCATCCTGGCTGACTACCAGGACTACCATTAAAGGGAAATGACCTTTCTTTTCAACCCGCCTCACCCGGGTGAAACGCTCCGCGAGGACGTCCTTCCGGAGCTGGGTCTAACTGTGACCCAGGCTGCTGCGCAGCTTGGCGTGACGCGCGTCGCCTTGTCGCGCGTGCTGAACGGGCACGCCGGCATTTCGCCAGAGATGGCCCTCCGCCTGGAGGGGTGGCTCGGCGAAGAGAATGGCGGCCGTGCCGATCTGTGGTTAGCTCAGCAAACCGCCTATGACCTCTGGCAAGCCCGCGCAAAGGGCATGCCTCAGGTCGAGCGCGCGCACGCGTGAAACCTTCCTCCTCCATAAAACGCGGAACGCCCGAGCCGCGTCGCTCGTGCCCTTTCGTAGGTAAAAAAGGTGCTCTATCTGAGCCATTCATCGATCAGGCTGCCGCCTAATCGCGTTCCTGTGCGCACTTTGAATGGTTTGCTACCTGGCACTTGGTGGGCAGCCACCGTCTCCGCTGGCAGGAACGACTTAGCGAAGCTGGGACCGTCCGACGATAGAGTTAGTTGCGCCAAACCATCGTATTCTGCGAGGACATCGATCACGCTGCGCGCATGCGCCAGGCGCTGATCAACGCCAATCCGGATCTGGCCAGCGCCAACCCCAAGTACGTGATGCAGATCACCGGCGACAACGCCGAAGGCAAGCTCGAGCTCGACAACTTCATCAATCCGCGCAAGGCCTACCCGGTTACCCGCCAGGCGGTCCACACCCTGTTGCAATTGCTATGGCTGCAGCTCGATCCCAGCACCGTCGCCCGGCTCGGCCAGGTTTGCTAGTCATGGCGTGGGGAAACGGCGCCACGATGGCGCTCGGCGATGCGACGCAATCATTGGCTGTCCGGCCCGGATCAAGGACAATCGTCCGCGACCCAGTGTGACTGGCCCCGATTTCCAGGCGCCCTTTCGCCCATGAGCAACCTCCCTGCCCTGACGCCCGAGTCCCGTACGCTCACCGCCGCCGAGTTCCAGGGGTTGCGCGACATGCCGCCCGAAGCCGAGTGGTTCGCTAATCTCGGCAGCGCCGCCACACGCCGCGCCTATCAGGCCGACCTGCGCGACTTCATGAGCTTCGCGGGCATTGACCAGCCCGAAGCATTCCGCGCCATCACACGCGCGCACGTACTGGCCTGGCGCAAGGCCCTCGAAGCGCGCGGCCTGGCCGGCGCGACCATCCGGCGCAAGCTGGCCGCACTGGGCTCGCTCTATGCTTACCTGTGCGAGCGGCACGCGGTGGCCACCAGTCCGGTTGCGGGCGTGCGCCGGCCGCGCAACGACAGCCACGAAGGCAAGACGCCGGCGCTGGGCGACGCGCAGGCCCGCGCGCTGCTGGACACCCCCGACGCCGCGACCCTCAAGGGGCTGCGCGATCGCGCGATCGTGGCTGTGCTGCTCCATCACGGCCTGCGGCGCGCGGAGTTGTGCGCGCTGCGCGTGCAGGACCTGCAGTCACGCCGCGGCGTGGCGCATCTGCGGGTGCACGGCAGGGGCGCGAAGATCCGCCACCTGCCATTGCACCCCGCCGCAGCCGACCGCATCCATGCCTACCTGGAACAGGCCGGCCACGGGACCTCGCCGGCCGCCCCGCTTTTCCAGGCCCTGCGCGGCGCGCGCCGAGCGGATCGCGGGCTGTCCGGCGATGGCGTGCGTCGCATCGTGGCCGGCCATGCCGCCGCCGCCCGCATCGAGGTCGCCGGTCTGGGCGTGCACGGCCTGCGGGCCACCGCCGCCACCAATGCGCTCGAGCACGGTGCCGACATCGCCCAGGTCCAGGACTGGCTCGGCCACGCGTCGGTGGCCACGACCCGCCTGTATGACCGGCGCGGCAGACGGCCTGAAGATTCACCCACGTTCAAGGTGCGTTACTGAAGGCGCCCCTCTGCTCGCACATGGAAGGATAAGATGGACGGCCTCGCCCCCATGTTCACCCGTAGCGTTCGCACTGCCGCCCAAGCGGAAGCGGACCGCCAATCCCGGCTACCCTATTTCAGCTGGCACGGGATCCGGTTCTACCCAGGCCCGACCCTGGGGCAAAATCCTTCACTGCGCGGCACGGAGCCGTACGCTTTGGCGACCCATTCAATTGCCCACGCTGATCATGAAAGCCCCCACCGATCCCTTCTGCCAGCACTTGCTGGATGACCTTGCCACGTTCGCAGCCGAACTTTCACGCGCGCTGCCGCTCGCACTGCATGAAGAGCGCGAGGATCTCGCCAAGCTCGTGGCTGGGCTCGCCGTCGTGATGCAGTTCGCCTCCGGCAAGGCGCCGCCCACCGGAGAGCTCAACGCGGTGTTGCGCACGCGGCTGGGCAATGGCTACTCATGGTTGAATTGCATGCAGTTCTTGTCGGGGGAACGGGCCCGGGCCACGTTCGCCAAGCATGAGGCAGTGCTGCGCACGCTGGTCGAGCCGGATCTGGCGGATTTCGCGGTGATCGCGCTTCCCACCATGCCGCAGACACTGAGTGCCATGATGGCCGAAACGCGCGGGGGACGGGCGGCGCAGACCGTCCGCGCGCAGCGCGCTGCCGCGGCGCCAGCCGATCCCGCCGCCTGATGTAACCCCGCTGACAGCCACCCGCGCCCCGTGCCGGGGCAGCGTTTAGCGAGCACAGGCGGACTTCTGCGCGGAATTTGCGCCCGACCCCGAGCTCGGCCGCTCGCCGGGCACTATTGCCTCGACGCAGCCTGCATAGCGGGCTGCACCAGGTCAACTGCTAAGATAGCTAGCTGCTAGATAGCTGAGAACATATGGCTTCGAAAATTGCATTTGTTTCGCAGAAAGGCGGCGTTGGAAAGTCCACGCTCGCCCGCGCACTGGCAAGGGAAGCCGCCGCCGGTGGTTTGCGAGTAAAGCTGGCTGACCTCGATACCCAGCAGGGGACCTCTGTTGACTGGCAACGCGCAAGGATGAACGCAGGCATCGCGCCCGCAATCTCGGCCGAGTCATTCAAGACAGCAGCCCAAGCCTTGGCTTTTGCGTATCAGTTCGATCTCATGATTCTGGACGGACCGGCACGCACTAGTCAGGCGACGCTCGAAATCGCGAAGGCCGCAGATTTGGTGGTCCAGCCAAGTGGCGCGTCACTAGACGACCTGCGTCCGGCTGTCCGGGAGTATCACGCTCTGGTAAAGGCCGGCATTCCGCGTGGGCGACTGGCCTTCGCACTGAATCGGATTGGAACGGAATCGGAAGAAGCCAATGCACGCGCCTATCTTGAGGAGGCCGGCTACAGCGTCCTCGAGGGTTGCCTGCTTGAACGGCCGGCCTATCGCAAGGCCCAAAACGAGGGCTATTCCGTTACTGAGACACGGTACGCGGCCTTGAACGAGCGCGCTGATGCGCTGATTCAGGCACTAATTTATCGCATGGAGGCCTGAGAGCCTTGGCCACTTTCTCCAAAACACGTCGCCACACCCTAGGCTCGCCGCCGCCGATCGAGGAAGCGAGTCAAAACCTACTCGCACCCGAAACCGCCCCGCCTGCCCCAGTGACCACAACCTCAGGCTCGGCGTCACGGCCGAAAATTGATGGTCGGAGCGCGCGTCGCTCCCATCGCACGGTCCAATTTGCAACCCGTGTGACACCAGAATTCGATGAGCACATTCGCGCCGTTGCGCAGCGCGACGGTCTGATGCTCGTTGAAGTGCTTGAAAAAGCTCTCGAAGCCTACGAAAGATCTCGAAAATAAAAGATAGCTGCTAGATAGCAGCTATCTTTTAGCTATACAATGAGGGCAGCGATGCAAGGGGCTGGCTGCATGCCAACCCTGCGCCCAATCCGACTGTAACGAGGTGAATTATGGCTGCCCCGAAGCTTATAGGACCGCTTTGGTCCGACGAATGGATACTTTCGTCCGAGTGCGCCCGCTACATCACAGACGAGCGCCGCCAACTCGCCCGGGAACTCTGGGAGCTCCGAGACGGGTGGCCCCATCGCCATGAACTGCGGGCGGCTGCAGCAGCCCGTCATGCCAACCTCTCCTCCGCGCGGAAGGCGAACGACTACACCAACCAGAGCAAGAGCAGGCTCCAGAGGCTTCTGGCCTGCGCGGACGCCGCCGATCTTGCTGAGGTACTCATACCCAACGCCGAGCAGGCCATTTTCGCCTGAAAATCCCCAAAAAATATTAATCCTTCGTTAGTATCTTGATAATTCTTCAAATACTAACGACATATTCAATTAATATTAAAAAGCAGCGCGAACTAATAAAAAATAAGCATTTTTTTTCGTCACGTCTGCACCAACGGCATCAATAATGGCGAATCCCTTTACCCCTCAACCTGGCGACGCCGCCATCGACATGCTGCGCCTGGTGTTCGGCAGCGTCATGGACAAAATCGTGCCGGGCATCGAGCAGACCGCCATGAGCCCCAGCAGCGGGATGCTGGCGGAGGCGTTTCGCTACTTCAACTCCGGTGTGCTGCTGTTTGGCAGCCTGATTCTCACGTATGTGACGGTCATGGGGATTGCCAATACCGCCAACGATGGGCAGGCGCTGGGCCGGCGCTGGTCGACCTTCTACACACCGCTGCGGACCTTTACGGCAGCCGCCGCACTCATCCCAGGGGCCAACGGTTACGCCGCGATCCAGATCCTAATGCTGGCGATGGTGGCTTATTCGATCGGCTTCGCGTCCAATATGTGGAAGGGGCTCAGCGAATACATGCTGGGCACCAACGTGGCGGCCGAAGCGGTGAAAAGTATCGTCAAGGATCCCGCCTTCGATTCGATCGCCGTCAATGCGATGCGCATGAACCTGTGCGCGAAGGGCATCAATGCCGCGATGGCGGCGGTCTCGCCCGATTCGCAGGTCAATCTCCAGTACGTGAAGATCGATGCGCCGCCGAACAAGACTCTCGCCGGCGGACAGATCAACAAGACGACCTTTGCCTTCATGGACCCGAGATGGCCGAACAGCGAAACACTGTGCGGTCAGATCGTTATGCAAAGCACCTACATGGCACCGCCGCGCAATGGTTCGAAGCTCGCCAATGACGTGGCGCCCTCCATCAAGGAGGCCATCCACCAAGTCCGCGCGCGCTATGTGGAGTCGTTGTTCACCGGCCCGTTTGCCCAACAGGCGGACCAGATCGCGCAAAAAGCCGTCGCCGACGGGGCCACGATTGATTCTCTGGCGTTTGCCAAGCTGATTGATGACCTGAAGGACCGGCAGATGAGCGACATTGTCGCGGCAGTGAGCAAAACCATTGCGGAAGGCGAGAACGGCGGGCCACTCGATACGCTCACCGAGAAAGGCTGGGTCTACGCCGGATCGATGTATCGCGAGATGGGACGCCTGAAGGATGCGGTGCGCAACACAACGGTGTCGTCGTCCGACTTCATCGCCGGTGCTGGCAGTCCGCTGGAAACCGTGCTGACGGGCGACATGCTCGCCGCCGCGAACGCCATCATGACGCGCTATAGCGCGGTGGGGGCGGAGCTCAGCCACAGGGTCTTTCAGATGGCGTCGCAGAATCCGTCCAAGGAACCGACGCTGCCGAAGCTGAAAACCAACTTCACTGTTTCGGACATGACAGATGGCGACGGGGTAAGAGGGTACATCAACGGCGTGTTTAATCAGGCTAGCAACTACATGCTATCGGGCGCCATCTACTATCTGGAGGATCCGGACGCGGATCCGGTCATGAAAATCAAGAATCTGGGCGACTGGCTGGCGACGGTCGGAGAAAGTCTGATCCTTTTCAAGGCGCTCGTCGTTTCCGGGTTGAAGGGCGCCGAGAAGATGGCCTTGGCCTCCGCCATCCCGGGGACCGCTGCCCTGGGCGGTACGTTTGCCGCCATCGCCCAGTATGCCGCCGAAATTTGGAGCGCTTTCGGGACCGCCGTCCTGGGCATCATGTACCTCGGCTACTACCTCGGCATCTGGATCCCGATGGTGCCGTTCTTGATGTTTGCGACCGGCGTCGTGGGCTGGCTGGTGTTCCTGGCGGAAATGATGGCGGCGGTGATGCTGTGGGCAGCGGCGCATACCACGCCGGCGCGTGAGGACAGCTTCATTGGGAGCCAGACGCAGGGCTACATGCTGCTGATGGGCGGCTTCTTTCGCCCGGCTTTGATGGTAATCGGATTGGTCGCCAGCAATGCGCTGCTCTACCCGGTGACGGCGTTTCTAAACGAAGCCTTCCTGATTTCCTTTCGTTCGCTGCAGGCGAACTCCGTCACGGGACTGTTCTCCCTCGCTGGGTATTTCCTGATCTACGGCATCGCGATCACGGCCTCCTACATGCTGCTGTTTGGGCTGCCGCAGGCGCTGCCGGACAACATCCTGCGCTGGATTGGCGCAGGGATCGGTGATCTCGGGGAGAAGGGCATGGCGTCCAAGATTGAAGGACAGGCCAGCGCGCAGGCCCGTCAGGCCGCCGTCTGGGGCTCGTCGACAGCAACGGGCCTCCAAGAGGCTCGACGGCGGCGGCAAGGGGCTTCGCTCAGGGAGAGCACCGACCATCACGCAAACGGCCTCGCGGATGCCATTGTTGGCGAAACCGGGCAAACCACCGTCACCATCGACCCGGAGAATTAAAGTGCATAGTCTTGGATCAATTTTCGCCCTTGGCATCTTCCTTGTCGTGGCGCCGTTACTGACAGGGAACGCATGGGCAATCCATCGCGTGAAAGCCGCCCTTGCCGACAGAAGAAGGCTGCGCAACACCTCGCCAGAAGCGGCGATGGCAAAACTCGCCGAGTTGCGCTCCAACCGAAATACGTGTGCGCTCGGATCGGCCGTTGTGATCGCCGCCACCCTGACATTTTTTCATTGATGGAACGCTGGAGCGAAGACCATGCTGAATGCTGAAGATGCACTTGGGCTGCAAGAAGATCTCGCGATCATGCAGAGTAATCGCCGCCGCGCGCGGTCTGCAGCCTTAATGGCAGAAGAAGCGACCAATGCCACCGCCGCGCATAGGATGCTCGACCTCGCTGAGGTTACCGTGCAAAAGGCACGTGCAGATCTCGCCGCCGCAAACAGCAGCCGAAACGACCTCAATGCGGTCGCCAAGGCAACGCGAGAAGTCTTGCACATGGTGATGGAGGAGTGGGCAAAGGCCACTGGCGAACCAGTCGACCAGATTCGGGCCCGTGTGCTCAATATGGTTTCAAGACGCTACGACAAACTGGTGGATGAAGCGATCGCTCGGGGCTCAATCCTAATCGATAAGCGCCGGGACCCTGAGCTCTCGAAACAACGAAATTGGTACATCGAGCCGTAGGAGAGCGCAATGAGGAAACTCTGGCCAGCTATGGCCTTTGTACTGTTCTCCATGGATGGCATTGCCGCCGATTCCGCCGAGCAAGCAATTCATGGAGAACCGCTTGCGCTTATCGAGGTACGTGTCGCGGCCTGCAAAGCGGCCATCCAGCCGATCATGGAACAGTACCGCCAGGCCATTGAGGCGAATGACCGTGCAGGCGCGGCAAGAGCTGTCCAAACAGCCATGCTTACGTGCGTCTCGATTGCGGCGGCGCCGATTCGCTAGCCTATGAAGCCAGCCATGAGCAAAAGAATAATTCGACCCATCAGCATGCGACGGAAGAACCGTGGCTACGCGCTCCTCGATGCCTCGCTCGCCATTCTTCTGGGTACCGGCATTGTCGCCGCCGGCGTGGCGGCGGCAATCGACCAGCGCGGGGATGACAGCGCGCGCGCGCAGGGCCTCGCGATGGTCACCTTGCAAGGCGCCGTCAACCAATACCTGACCGAGCACTACAGTGCGCTCGTTCAGCCGGGAGGGGGGAACGTGGCTGGGGTGGCCAACCCGCTCGCACCGACAATCGCCGAGCTACGCTCCTTGGGAGCCTTGAAAGATCCATTCCAGAGCACGGCCTTCAACGGGGGTAACTATCGGATCCAGGTCACCGCATTCCCGGCTGGCTGCGTCGCGCCGAACTGCAACCTTGACGGGCTGGTGTGGAATGATCGGCCCCTCACGGACTGGTGGAACAACATTGATTATCCGCGTCTGGGCGTCGCCATTCGCGCCATCGGGGCCGACGGGGCGATGTCCAACGCCGCGACGCCCAACACATTGCAGGGCATGCAGGGGAAGTGGAACACAGCCAACCCCGTCGGGGCGCAAGCCGGCATTCTGGCCGCGCGCACCGGCTACAACTCGGCATCGTTCTCGCAGTTCTATCGCCGTGACGGCTCACTACCCATGACAGGGGATGTGGCGGCGAACGGCGTCAACATCAACAATGCCGGCACCGTTAGTGCGGTCAACGCCAACCTGACCGGCACTGTGAGCGCGACGAACGCGGTGGCCACGACGTCGACAGTGAGCACGCAGACAGTGCTCGGGAGCCAGACAGTAGGGGGCACGCAGCAGGTTGGTGGCGCCCTCGTCGCCAAGGGCCAGGTCTACCTGGCGGCTCAGGGTTCGACAGGCAGCGGTTGCTCGGGCAATACCATCACGACGGATGCCACCGGGCTGCTGCTTTTTTGCCGCTCCGGCGTCTGGCAAGCGGCCGGTGGCGGCATCAAGAACATTGCCGAGTATGACTGGCGTCCCGGCTATGGCACGTTCAGCACAGGGAAGTCTAACGGCAACTGGTTCTGCGCCATTTCTCGAGTGGGCGGCAAATACGCCGGAGGCGGGGAGGATATTCAGGTTTACCGCGATGGCGGGAGCGGAACGTGGGTGGTGTCGGGTACCAGCTCTTCGGACAACAGTGGCGCCTTTGCTCGAATTTCCTGCGTGGAACTCGGCTAACGGATCTGCGCCACATGTGAGAATGGGATCGACTACACAGCAGGCCTAGCAACATGCTGCTTTTTCTGGACTACGACGGCGTACTGCATCCTGATGCCGCCTATCTTGTTAGAAGTCGCCCGGTGCTGCAGGCCGAGGGCGAACTCTTCATGTGGGCACCAATCCTTGTCGAGTTGTTGCGCCCCTATCCGGACCTAAAGATCGTGCTCTCGACGTCTTGGGTGCGCCTGCTGGGCTTCAGCCGTGCCCGGGATTACCTGCCGGTCGAGCTCCGCAGCCGCGTGATCGGCGGGACCTGGCATTCGGCCATGGGCCGCCATGCGGAAGGATCCCATCGAGCTGACAGCAACTGGTTTGTGGCGTCATCTCGGCACGATCAGATCACCCGCTACATAAGCCGAGCGGGCGAGCGCGCGAGTCATTGGCTGGCCATCGACGACGATGCGGAAGAATGGGCTGACAGTAATCGAACGCGCTTAGTCGAGACTGATGGGGACACCGGCCTGTCCTCGCCGCTGGTGCAAAGCGAACTACGCGCCAAGCTTCGATCGCTTCAGGAGGCAGCTCGTGCCGATCGCATCTGAACGCAATAAGCGTCGCGCGCTGCGACGCCAGGCATTGCGCCTGCGCATGAGGCGCAACTACCTGAAAGACCAGGTAATCGACGGGCCCGATCTGTCGATTGATCAGATGATAAGAGCAGTGCGTTCGAATCGTGGTCGTCTACCGCCAGGGCTCGTTGCAGATCCAGCCCTGGCTCGCCAAGTCGAGCAGGCTGTTTTGCTGCCTTTTTCCCTAGTGACACGAGCTATGCAATACCGTACGTGGTGAACTCGGACAACCGTCCGCTACTCGAATTATTCGACATCCTGCCGGCGACGCCGTGCCCCCTTGATGCCCGGTTGGCTACCGCCAAGATTCGCGAGCCGTTTGGCGGCGTCACGCCCGATTTCCTGCGCACGTGTCAATTTCTCGATGGACATGACACCGGCTTTCATCCGTTCTGCGGCCGATGCATTGGACGAGTGGACGGTGATGCGTGGTGGTGCGAAACCGCGAGTGTGGGGCGTGTTGGCGATTCTTCGCGCCCGGTCAAGGCCACGGAGATTGCTCGTGCCACCAAATCCCAAACGCTAGCCGACCAGCGCGGGTAATCTCGCAACTCGGCCGAGAGCGACGGAAGATTTTCCTCGTCGAGATCAATCCTATAATCTGCATGCGGACCTGAACGCGTGCGAGCGATATCGGCCACCGCAACAGTGCGACGGCCTAACTCTCTTCCGCCTGGCAGCAACTCGACTGTGATTCGCAGCATCGTCATCTCCTCCATTCAGGCGTTGCGCCGATGGCTCCTGACGTTTGAGCAGCGGCATGTGCGTAAAGCTCGAGCTCGCGAGAGCTCGGCCCTCGTCTTGAGTATGCGTGAAGCCGACCTCACGTGCACGCAACGCGTGCTTTCCCGTGATGCCCGGTTCGTCGTCAGGCGCCATCTCTCGATTAGAACTCTCCTTCTCAGGACCAGTTTTTGATGTCCCATAATGTTGTCCGGGTTAAACACGCCGGATAAGGAGAGCACCCGTGGGCCGCCTCGCCAATGCACTGCAAATGCTTTACGGTGCCAGTGAAGCTCCGCACCCATTTTTTGAGTTCAACGGGTCACTGTTCCTCTACTTGGAGGATGCACCGTTGAACTTGGGTGATTTGCTATACCGTTGGCTGGACATCCAGCCCGATTTGATGGATTCGGCGCCGGAATGCGCTCTGCTTCACGGGCCCCGCGGCTATGCGATTACGAAAGAGCGCTGGCACCGCTTCCTAGCATGGGCGCATGGCGTCTTAGACGATGAGCTGAAAGCGCTCTACACGCCATTCGAGAAGCCAGAGGCTCCTGGTCAGCCCTCCTCCTGATCAGGCTGCTCGAACCGGCACACAGAGCGGCCCCCTTTGTCTCTATCGCAGGCAATCGCCCACAGATTGCCCGGCACGATGGAAGGGAGGCCAAGTTGCTCGGCCGTCTCGATGGGCAGGCGGAGAACGACGTCCGCGCCACCATTCTCACGCGTGACCAGCTCGACGGGAATGCCGCGCACTTCCAGGTAGACGACACCCGGTTCGAACACCTCCTCGTAGAGATGCCAGGATGGCTTTTTTGCGTCGGAATTGTGATGTGCAAGCGTCGCTTTAGTGCTCATAGTACGTGCTCCGGAGGGTCTGGATCAGCCCGACTTTGCAGCCTGCGCGACGCGAGCATGCGCAGGCTCCGTTCGCGATGGGCTTCGTCCAGTGCCGCATTTGCAGCCCGGCGGCCACCCAGGTCACTCGCCAGAATGTACCGAAGATAGGCGATATACCCTTCCAGCACCGCCGGCGTTGCCTGCTCCAACCGTACACCCAACCGATGGCTTCCGGAAGCTACCAGGCCGTCGTCAAGCGGGGTGAGCTCAAGCTTGAAATCCTCACTGTGTCGCTGTAGCTCCTGAAGTACGTTCGCGCTTACCTTGGCCGAGAACTTGCCGTCGCGCTCGTCATAATCGCCAAGCTCAACGCCCAACGAACTGAGTAGACGGCGATGGTCTGCTTGCGCCACAACCCACCCGTACCAGATTTGCGAGGCGGGAGCAGTCTGTGCACAAGCTACCACCCTGGCTTCGCGCGCTTTCTCTGCCTCCAACTCGGTGCGGCGGTTCTGCCTGATCTGATTCAGGCGGGAGTCGCCGAAGTCAACGCGCAAACCGATTTCTGCGGCAGTCCTCGCTGTACGCTCCTTGAATTCCTGCGACCCAGACAGGACAAGTTTCGAGCCGAATTTGGCCATAGCCAGCCGCAACCCAGTCTCAATGGTCTGCCTATCCTGCTGGAGCACCTGAACAGTGCGGCCGGCGTCGCGCAGCACATCGTGGCCTTCGCGCATATATGTCACATCACCATTGCGATGGACTTGATACGTGAGATCCGGCGTGCGATAGATCGCGGCGCGGTCGTGGTTAGGCACCGCGGCCGGTGCCTGGATATGTGCATCATGGTCGGAGAGCGGCTTAGATCGCTCGCGGCGCATCCTGCGCAGCTCGGCCAAGGCAGACTGATTGCCGGCGTAGGCCTTCTCGGCCAGCCAGTCACGGTACAGCTCGGCATAAGGCTTGCCGTGCGATACCTTCAGTGCGTCACGCTCAATCTTTTTGGTCTCGCGCAGGCGCTGCTCGGCTTGCACGCGCTCCATACGAGCGACGGACACGGCGGCCTTGCGTTCGGCGGCCGACATGAACGTGTCACCCTGGATACATCCTTTTTTCGCAAAGAAGACTTCTTTGATCTTGGCGATGCGCTCCTTTTCGGAGGCTCGCTGGGCCTCCCACTCAGACCTACGCTTGAGGTCTTGAGCCGCCTTACCCTCCGCTTGGTAACTCTCCCATAGCTCGCGGCGCGGCTCTCTGAGGGCATACTCCACTAGGTTGCCACGCTGAGCAGCGTAGCAATCGCGCAGCAGTTGCTCCGCTACCGTCCAAGGCAGGTTCATCTCCTTCGTCATGAAGTCGGTGACGTTGAGATTCCGCGTGCCGCACTGAATCCGGTCGCCGCCATCCTTGCCCTTCGTGAGGCTGTACTTCCTGGGCCGCAGGCCATGTGACTGGCTGAGTTGATGCAGCAGCCGGCGAGCATCTAGCATCCTCTTGAGTTCGGCCATTTCTGGCTGCATGGCAGACTTCTGAACGGCCTTGCGCTCACGAGCTTCGGAAACGAACTGGCCGACCACGTTGTCAACATCGCGACCGTTCAATCGTCCTGTTATTGCTCGATCTCGAGCCTGTCGTAGTTCGTCAAGCCGTTGGGGTGCTTTGAGCTCCAGCTCGCATCTGACGCCTAGCTGTCCCTTGTAGGGGGATGGCTGGGCGTATTGCTCACCGCCTGTGTTGTGGTGCTGTTCCTCAAGGTTGTGCTTGTTGTGCTTCGAGTAGAAATTGCCTTCGCGCTCGGCCAACATGGTGCGGCGCGTTGCCTGGTCTGCTTTCTTGTAGACACCGTAGGCCTTCACGTTGCCGCTGTTGAGATACTTAATCTCACGGGAGCGGACGTGATGCCACTCCGTCAGCGTCTCTTCGATCTGCCGGTTACTCGGCCGTGGCGGCCTGGCCGTCTCGTACCCGCTACCGGCCTCGGTTGCCAGGCGGGCTCGCTTCGCCCGGCTATCCAACTCGATGAACTCGCGCGAAAAAACGTACTCCTTGAGATTGACGCCCTTGGATACCCCTGCCGGCTTGACGTTTTGATACTCGCTTTCCTTACCCTTATTCCGAATTCTGGTCTCACCAAAGTGGGCGAGCATCGCTTTGAAAACTTCGTAGTTACGGATCCCACGACCGATTACCTCATCAAGGATTTGTCTTTTGAGATCAGTGTTTGCCCCACTGAAAATGTCTCCCTTGTTTCGGCCAATTATTTCCGAGGAGCCCATTACTTCTACGCGCCGATGATTCTTTGGACTCGCGAGCCCGAATTTGTTATTGATACTTTCCTGAAACGCCTCCAAGAATTTGGTGTTGTTATCCAGCTTCCCAAATGGATTCAAGATCTGTCCAGATAGCAAGTTCACTTCTGGAATGACAATGTGAACATGAGGCTTGCGCTCGACAAGCTCTCCGGTGCGCTTATGAATAAAACTCTTGACTCTCGGAAGATGAGCCTCCGCGTAGAAATGGACCTCGTCTTCACGGTAGGCGGAAAGAGCGAATTTCCTAAATTCCCAGGTGATGACCCTGAGCAGTTCCGGGCTGATCTCATCCTCCCGAAATGACATGGTTATGTGCAAATAAGCTTCCCCATCTCGTCCAATGGAATTTATTATTGAATCAGTTAGACCAAGATCTCCGTCAAGAATTACGCGCTCATCAAGTTCGTCCCGCGATAACTCACGACCTGCCTTCTGTCCGCGCTCCAGATAATCCTTAATGCCCGCCTTAGCGCCACTTACCCTAATCAACATGGGACACCGAGACGCTAAGGAAAGTATTAAGCGCTTGCAGTTCGTACAGGATGGATTGATATGTGGATTCGGTTGCAATGCCGGTCTGGTGGTCGGCATTTGCGCGATGTGCGAGTTGGTTGATGTTGTTGCTGGCCTTGCTGGCCAGGTATAGCAGTCGGGTCTTGTCAGCGCTGGCCCTGGGCCGGGCGACAACCTCGGTGCGGTTGGTCAACACACACTCGCGGAAGAACGCGGAGCGGGTGAGGCCCGAGGCCTGGACCTTATCCAGCCAAGCCAGATAGTCCGCCTCCGTCAGAGCGACGCTCACGGTTCGCGTGAGCCGGTCGGTCTCGCCTTTCTTAGGTCGCGCCATCGTGTGCGGCCCCCTGCCGCAGAGCGGCGCCACAGGCGCCAGGTCGAGGACCCGCTCGACAGCGCGGGACGGGTTCCAAAGGGCAGCGCCCTTTGGCACGGGATAGTTTATGACAACGCGGAGCGTTTTCATAAATCTATCCGACGTGCCTATGCATTTACCTCATGGTCGGTAAATACAAATCAATGAATTCTTTGACATTGAAATTCATTGATTTGCGATGCCTGTGTACCTGAAATCCCCCCCTCTCTAAGTCCGCTTTCACTCGAAATCCACCCAAAGCTCAGGGATAATGAGCAACCAGTCAGTACGCCCAATAATTGCCACTACTTTGACGCGAGACGAGCTCCTGGCAGCGGTCCCCATCCACAGCTACAAGGGCCGGCCGTTCTTCGTTCGGTTGGTCGACGTGCCGGAGCCTTACCGGCAGCAGCTGTTTGAAACGCTTGTAGGCTGCGCGTGCCCTGCTTTTCCTGGAGAGGCAGGTCCTCTCTATTACGCCTGGGACTGGGAAAGATGGGTGAATGGCCACTGGTACGGTCATGGACCAGCTGGCCTCGACCAAAGCTGACGCGGCCTTCCGCATGGACATCCCGGCTTTGCCGGGATCGGCGGAGAAGCCATGGACGGGGTTGGACAACCCCTCCGGGTTGCCCACGCCCCGCCCACAACTTCCCCGCCTTGCCCACACTCCTGGCCTTGCCTTGCCAACGAAAGAAATGGGAGATTCAACAACCCTGCAGGTACCGCTTGCTAGCGCAAAACAATGAATTTCAATGTCAAACAATTCATTCTTTTGAGTTGGTTGACACTGCAGAGCCCACGATGCCTCTCGCCGTTTGCAGTGGCACCACTTTCGGCTGCGGTCGTTGCTCGGCCAGGCTGAGCTCGTAGTTGGCCTGCAGGGCCCATCCAAAAGCGGGCGGTACTAACTTAATGTTGCGATTCGGGGCCTAGTCACCGAACTTTCGTAAATATCGGTCGTAGCATTCATGGACGCCTGTCTCTGCCTCTTCACGGGTTCGTCCGGAGCCGGGCGAAAGGGAAAGCCTGCGCGCCATCTCTGTTTTCCCAACCGCATAGCATTGCCACGACCAATGGAATTCCTTGGGGTCATGGTAATACTGAAGCTCGTACTCCTCAAACTTAGGAAACTTCGGATCGGATGGGCATGGGCGTTCAACGTAGCCCCCGAATGTCCGATACCCGCACGCAAACTCCTCCCGCGTGTCCAACTGTTTCTCATCTGGATCGGCAGGAGCTTCCAGCCGAGTAGAAAGAGGAGCACCGCAGTAGGGACATCGGTATTCGGCAAGTTCTTCCTGCGCCTCTTCGAGGGCCTTTTGCGCCGTATCAATCTCGTGTTGCAGGTCTTTCAAAGCTATTCCCGACGCTATGTCCGCAAGCTTCGCCCGGGGGTGCTTCACATAGAGATCCGGTCGCACCTCAAAAAGCAGCTTAATCGCTATGTCTTGCGCGCTAAGGTCCGCTGTGTTAATCGCGACCTTATCTGCAAGCGCTGGGTTGAACGCACTCACTTGCTCTTCAGTTACACCGTGCCAAACCGGAAGGACCACCCGACCTTCTTTGACATCTCGAAGGGTCAGCCCTCGCAATTCATATTTGGTCCAATGTTTGCCAAGGAAGTGGGGGCTAATCACCACAATGGCAAACCGTGACGAAGCCAGCCCCCTACCGATTGATTCCGAAAGGCTGTCACCCACGCGAAGGGAGAATTCGTCGTACCAGACTAATACGCCGAGGCGCCGAAGAGTCTCAGCCAACGGGCGAGCAAACGAATCCTTATCTTCCGACGCGTGGGAGATGAAAACATCCCAGTGTTTTTGACTACCGATCATATGTACGCCCCGGTGCCTAACGCTTTCTGGCCAGCCAGCTGACACGACAATAATCCCCGCAAATAACTGAAATTCAATCTCAACTGCTCATTTCGACTGACCGTTCCTGGCCGGAAGTTGCATTTGCGCGGCGGGCATAGATCTACAGCTCACTCAATCGCAACGCTCCCCTTCGTCAAACGCAACGCCCGCCACGCGGCGGCAGCGGTGGAAGAAAGGCAACGGACCGGGGTACGTATTTAAATTTCAGCTCGTAATGCCACGCGCCCGCGAGGGGTAGCCGCTGGCGACTTTCAAGCAATATCGGTTGCAACGTCATCCAAGGCGAGCGGCACAGCACATAGTCCCTGACTTGGCCCTTGCTTTTTTTAATAACATAACGTAACGTTCATAACATAACAATACGGAGAGATGTCATGGCGCGGGAAGCGACGATTACCCAAGAACAGGTCAATGGAGCCGCCGACGCCCTGCGCGCAGCCGGCCAGAAGCCGACCGTGCGCGCCGTGCGTGAGCGTCTGGGCGGTGGCTCCAATGCGACGGTCATGCGCTTGCTGGCGGTCTGGCAGGGCGGCCAGGTTAAGCCGACAGATACTCCGATCACGCTGCCGCCCGCGCTGCTGCGTGCTCTGGAGAACTACGTCGACCAGGTGGTAGCCGAGGGCAAGGTGCAGGTCAAGGGCGAACTCGTCGAGGCGCAGCAAGTGAATATCGATCTCATTGGCGAAAGTGAGCGCCAGGCGGCGGAGATTGATGCATTGGGCAAGGATCTGGAGGTCGCGCAGTCGGAGCGTGACGCGCTGGCCGGACGCCTGGCGCAGCTGGAAGCGGATCTCTCGCTGGCGCGCGGTGAGGTTGAGCAGGCCCGTGCAGCGGCCGAGGTTGCACGCACTGAGCTGGCCAAGGCACAGTTGCGCCTGGAGGCGATGCCGCGCCTAGAAGCGGATCTGGCAGCGGCGCGCGCTGAACTGGAATCCGAGCGCGCCTGCCGGGTTGCCGCTGAACAGGTGGCGGCGGTGACAGCGGCGCGCCTCGAAGCAGAGAGCGCGGCGAGGGCCCGCCTGGACGCGGACCTGCAGGCATTGGCCAAACGCGAGGCCTCAGCCGCTGCCCGCGCAGCCGAGCTTGCCGACCAGTTGGGCAGCCAGGTGCGCTACCAACTGGAGGCGCGCCAGACTGAAGCGGCCGAACTGCGCGAACAGTTGGCCGCGCTCAAGTCTGCGACCGAGCAGTAGCCGGAAGACAAGTTTCGGCGCCGATCCGCGCCCTACGCGCCGCCGCTGCGTCTCGCCTGCCGACGGACGTCGTTCCATGCCAGCCAACCGGAACGATGTGCGTGTGCATCATGCAGAGCGTGGTGCCAAGGCCGGCCGGGCCGATCGTGGTAGTGACAAACAGCACGGTGAAAAGCGGTCGTGTCGATAAGTGGACGAAGGTCGAACCTTCCAGTGATGTTTGCCGGGAGTGGACGCCCGATGACTTCTCCAAGTATCTGCCAATCCCACTCGCTATCGCAGGCAATGACCACGCTTCGAGGCAGAGTGCTGAACCAGTCCCGGATCTGCGCCGGCAGTTGAATGGCTGGAACTGTGACCCGGTCGTATTGCCCCAAGAGTGGCAGCACGAGAGCCTTTACAAAGCTGCTGCAACTCTCAAGCGCGAAATCGAGCGACTCGCGGTAAAAGGCGTGCTGCCCATCCTCCGAAACCATACCGATGCTGATCAACTCTCGGTCAGCTAGGTTGGTGAACTCAGTGTCCAAGAATATCAGCATCGAACGTTCAGCCTGACAAGTCCTCACAGGATTCGGTCGGCCAAGCGCCGGCAGCTATCCTAGACACATTAAGCCTAGACGCTGACTATGCCAGGGCTGATGCCTTGGTGCTCATAGCCCCCCCCCCGACAGGTGCATGGGTTCTGTTCAAATCAGCACCGCGAATTCGATCGTCTTTTTGGCTAGGCAGGCCAATGCATCTGCATCTGAATGCATTTCAGACTAGGGTGGTCTGGCGCCAAGAAAGGGGAAACGTATAAGCCACGTCGACAAGCAACAGTCATCAGCATGACCCTTAGTAGCTTCCGCTGAGCTTTCGCCGCAAGATCGCTAGAGTCGACCATTACATCGGCATGTAACGGATCTTCGGCATTATGCGCGGCGTCGTAGACGCGAACGCGTCCCTTTCGCTCCATACCATTCAGTTGCAGCGATCGCAGATCTCCTGCTTTAACCTGCACGGACCCCAAGTAGTGCCATTCAGGATTAGCCCTCCTACCATCTTCGCCGGATCGACGACGGCTCGCTCGGTCTTCATACCGCCGGTGGATTGCCAGCACTGCGTCCGCCGAATCCCCATGAATTCGCTGTGTTGATGCACCCATACTGAACGCATCTTGAAATAGGCTATCGTCGATACCGGTCGCTGGATCATGCCGGAGAGGGAAGTCAATGCTCCGCGCCAAAACCTCTTCGTCATCAACATGGCCTGGCGCATACTCAGATACCTTGTGTTTTTGACACTCTCCCTCGAGATCGTTGCTAATAAAGAAAGCAACCCTTTCCGATGGCTCGCTGTTTGCTGTAAGAAGTTCCGTGCACATCTACTGAGGCAACTGTAATCAGTCCGCGATAGACTTCAATTCACAATCCAAAGCTGGCGGCAACTCGCTCGACGGTTCCCATACTCCAGCCCAATATTGCTCCCCATCGGTTCCAGCCCAAGGGTGCTGCCCATCAGTTTCGAAATCGATGCTCATGTATTTCTGACCAGAACGCCAAAATGCACCAATCGTTCCATCATCAAGCAGCATTGGACTAGGCGGCTGCGCTCCTGCCAGGATCAGATTTGCAACACCGATAGCAGCATTTTCTATTTGATCGGCAGATGGGGCCACAGAATGTTCACTATTCCAGCCTGCCGTGCAGACCTGATAACGGTCCATTGCCTTAAAGAAATTCCGATAACCTTCCATCCGTCTTTCATCGAGAATGGCGTGAACATTATAATATGGAGCAACGAACCTTGAATCTGCATCGTGCGCCAGCGAAGAGCGCCACTGATCCCGTATCTGGTGAAAAACCGTAGCAACCACATCAACCCGATAATCAACACTAGATTCCGCGGCAGGCGCCTCAGCTTCTGCAGACATAATGTACGAAATCTGTCTAAATTGTGTCGTCATTTCTGCCCCCGCAGCTCAAGATTTATACGACGCAACATTTCATCGGAAAGAATGCCAGCCAGGACTACTTTATTTTGCTCGTGCAAAAATTCGAGCGTTTTGGGCAATTCATCTTTACTCAAGGAGAAGGGATTTTTACCGTCTCCAGAAACTGCAAACACTCGATGCTGCCCATTTATTTTTGCAAGAAGCTTACTCTCCTGCTCCAGCACGTCCAGATTTACGTTATTGAGCGTCCTGTGATTGTCCGGACTTACCGAAAACCAACCTTGATGGACATGCCAAAGTGACGGCTGATCCAGCAAGTGTACGGGTACCCAAGCAGAACCCGGTCGAAATAGCCTACGCAGAGTACCTAATTCACTCCCATCCTCGATCCTGAAGGCGTCTTGATACTGCAAGCCCACGCCTTGTATCTGTGTACCCAGTTCTAAGACTGCGTCCAAGAATGGGTTTAGGAGCTCCATCGCCTTGGGCTTAACTGTTGCCCAACGATCGTAACTCATGCAGTTGCAAGAGATTAGCTCCCGCCGAACAGAAACAGACCATGTTACCGCACCATCGGATGCAAATCTTCTTAGATCAAAACCGCCAGCACTATTTTCAGCGACAAATTTGTCGGGCGCCCCCAAATTCAGGGCAAGTGAACGAACCGGCGTAATGGAAGGCAGAAATTCTGCAACCGATTGCTCACCCCGATAGAGCCCCTCGAGTCGTTGCAAAGCGTTGTCGTCCAACGGGGTTGCCCACTCAACGCCAATAGCCATTACTTCAATGGCATGCTTGCCACCGACCGGTGTAATAGTCTCAATGTTCACAGTTCCCTTAACCTACAATATGGGTAGCTTGGTTCATATTAGCATGAAGGCACTTTCGGCGGCAGGGATCTGCGGGCTGCAGCACTATAGCCCGCCGGACCGGAAGTTCGGCAGCCTCCGAGGCGCGAAAGCGCGTCAGCCAAGCTTCTTCGCAAGATCTTCCGCGCGTGGGTGATAGTAGCGCTTTAGCATCCGCAAATCGCGGTGACCAGTGACGGCGGATAGCTCCAGGACGTTCGACAGCTTGTCGGCAAGGCGCGAGGCTGCTTCGTGCCTAGTATCGTGAAAATGGACATCTTGCAAGAACCCGACCATCGGCTTTCGGCCGGCCCCTCTACAATCGGCGATGTACTGCTCCCGGGCACGCTCGATGGCCCGCGTGAAGCCTTTCCGAAGCGCCAAGGCGGTAGTCGAGAAGACCCGTCCGGTACGCTTCGAACCGGCCTCATCCTCGTCCGTCTCGGGCTTGGGAAGCGCCTCAAGGATTGCTACTGCTCTGGTCGAAAGAGGCACCGTCCTGGCATCGCCATTCTTTGTGTCAGGCAAATGCGCCGTCTGGCGCTTCAAGTCCACGTTCTCCCAATCCAGAGCAAGTAGCTCTCCCCGACGCATAGCCGTTTCGATCGCAAGCTGAACAAGCGGCAGCAACCACGGGTTGCGAGCCCCCTTGCTGAACGTCCCATCGGGCAGGCGTTCTCCTCCCGTCAAGGCCGCAAACAGATAGGCCTCCTCTTCCGCCGAGAACCGCCGATCCCTTGCCTTTGCCTTCTCGGGGCGCTTCACACGACGAATGGGGTTCTCGACGTGGATACCCCACTCACGGTCAGCATGGTTGAGCACAGCAGACAGTACGTCGATCTCCCGGTTAACGGTTGCACCGCTGACCTCCTTGAGACGACGATCCCGCCAGCTTGCAATCGCACCGCTGGTGATGGCGGTCATCTTGAGTTTGGGAATGATGTGATCTTTAAGTATCACATCGATCTTTACGGACTCAATGCCCGCAGATTTCTTTGTTGGGGTGACGTCTCGCTGGTAGCGCCTGAGCACCTCCCCAAGCGTGTTTTTTTCCGCCTCTTTTCGATCAACAAAGCCAGAAGTTTCGAGCTCACGCTCAACCGCGCGAACCCACTTCTCGGCGTCTTCCTTGTAGGAAAACGTGCGCGATTGCGAGGGAAATCCCTTTTTCCGCACTTTGGCCTGCCACTGCAACTCGCCCCGCTTTGTGATTGTTCCCATGCACACTGTCCCAAATTTGTCCCAACAAATGCTATTTTCGCCATCCAGATCAAGCAGTGCAATAAAAATGTGATGCGTTCGGGACGTAGAGGCCGGAGGTTCGAATCCTCTCACCCCGACCAGAATTACCTTGTTTATCAAGGAAAAAAGCCCAGCAATCGCTGGGCTTTTTGCTTTCCGGTCGCCCTCTGTGGCAATTCTGTGCCACGACGCCGGCGTTTTGGGCCCACATGACGAATGGATAAAACCATTCGCTTCACAGGTTTCCATCAGGACTGGCCAGAGACCAAGCTCAGGCGAGTTTTTCCTTCAGGAACGCCACGAGATACGGGGTAGCAGCGGCGGCCACCGTCGATGCGGTGGACGGGTCGATGCCCATTCTCCCCGCCAGAGACTCAGCCACCCGGCCGGTCAGAATACCTTCCCCACCTTCCGTCAGCGACTTGAAAAACCCGTCGCCCCGGACCAGGCCTGCGGCGAAGGCCGCAAAAAAGCTCCGGCCCGCGTGCTCGCCCATCAGACCGCCATTCTGTTCTTCAACGTGGGCGTGCGCGGTCTCCGCGGCCTGGCTCAGCATTTGCTGCGCATCATCCGCACCGATGCCCTGATCCGCCAGCGCTTGGGTGGCCTGGCTCCCATGCTCGGAGGCCAGAAATTCAGAAACGAGTTGCTGTACATCCATGGAACACCTTCCTGCAGAAGTTACGGTTTAAAGACTTGAACGGGGGTTGAGGCGACAGACCTGCTGACGCCGCTTGACGATGGTATCAGCCCTATGTGAAACGCGGTTTTTAGACAACCCGGCCGCTCCGGCGTGCCGTCACGTGCAGTTTTTGGACGAGTGGCCAGCTCCGGACTGCTGTCCGTGTCGTCTGACTTGGCGCGGACGCCCTTCCGGTGTCTTGAATGGCGCGACCTAGGCGCTGCCGGTTTTTGGCCGGAACAAGCATACCCTGCTCGGTCTACAAAGGCGCTGGTAAAGCTTGCGGCTGCTGATGGCCTTGACGGTAAGGCACCACGGGCGTACCTGCCCATAGGTGCCACTGACATTGAGTTACTTCTGAAAACTGCGAGTAGCCCAACTTCCCTCGTCCGTGCGAATCATGTGTCCGGTTTTCCCGTCCTGCGTGATATACACGTCCCAGTGAATTTGTCCGCCTGGTGTTGCGACTGAGTTGAACGTGGCGGTCCCTGTGCAATCGGCGTTGATTTCATAGGTGCCTTGCAGCTTTTCGTCCCGGCGAATCTTCCCCCCTCGGGTTGACGATTGTTTTCCGGAGACGCTGCCAACGCCATCAAAGACCAAGATGCCGCTGTGCTCTCGCTGGATATTCGGGTCACCCGGCTCGATATAACCGCGACCCGTAAAAATGTATTGCCCTTTAAGGGTCTGGCGGGAGCAGTGCTCCTGTGCCGTGGCAGCGAGTGGCGTCACGGCAGTCACGCAAAGTATCCAAGCAACGAAGTTCTTCATCTTCTTCTCCGTTGAGCTGGCAGGTTGAGTGGCCGTCATCTACCGATTTGGCGCCTCGTCAACACTCTAGTCTGCGTGAGGGTCGAAGTACACAATGTTTTTCCATGCGAACGTGGCCCTTGGCCAGTCCGGGGCGCGGGCTCCCCCGTTCTTGCTGTCTTTGCGCACGAAGCAACCCGCTGCGGGTTCGCTACCGCGAGCAGCTCGGTGAGGCGATTCGGCAGATTGTCTATTTCGGGTCGAGCCTCGAGCGTGCCGCATGTTTTTCGCGCCGACTTCATCGCGGTGCCAATCCTTCCCCCTCCCCTTTCCCCGCCTTCCATACTCCCCGCGCAAGTAGGGTTGCGCACCTGTCGCGCAAATGCCGACACGGCCAGTTGTCTTCTTTACAAAAAGTGACCCCGGCTGCAAACTGCGCCGATCCGGGGCCCGTGGCCCCACGGGCGCCTGCGGGCGCATCGCTCCACCTGGTTCCTGCCATGACACTTGGTCTCGCCCTTGCACAGAGCCGTCGTATCGCGCCCGCGCTGCTCGCCCAACTGGAGCAGTCGGCGCGCGAAAAGAAGACGCAGCTGATCGACGAGATCATTGGCAGCGGCACCATGAGCGCGCACGACGTCGCGCTGTTCGCGGCCGACAAGTACCAGCTGCCGCTGCTCGACCTGGCCCAGTACAACATGAACAAGGTGCCGTCCGCGCTGGCCGGCAACCGCGAATTCCACGCCCATCGCCTGTTGCCGCTGGGCCGGCGCGAGAACCGCCTGGTGGTGGGGATGTCGGACCCGTCCAGCCAGTCGGGGCTCGACGTCATCAAGCAGAAGTACAACCTGCCGCTCGAAACCGTGGTGGTGGAGCACGACAAGCTGATGAAGCATGTCCGCTCCGCCGGCGAAGCGCTGGGCACGCTCAAGGATATCGCCCCCGGCACGCCTGCCGAGCGCAAGCTGATCGAGTACGATCCGGTGGCTGCCACGGGCGCGCAGCGCAACCGCACCGCCACCAGCGACATCGACGACGCGCCAGTGGTGCGCTTCCTGCAGAAACTGCTGACCGAGGCTTTCCACCGCGGTGCATCGGATTTGCACTTCGAGCCGTTCGAGACCTTCTACCGCATCCGCTTCCGCGTGGACGGGGTGCTGCAAGAGGTGGCACGCCCGCCGCTCGATATCCGCGACAAGGTCGCCACGCGCATCAAGGTGCTGTCGCGCCTGGACATCTCCGAAAAGCGCGTGCCGCAGGACGGCCGAATGAAGCTGCGGATCGCACTGCCGCAGGGCAAGGACGCCAAGGAAATCGTCGAGAGGGCGGTGGACTTCCGCGTCTCGACGCTGCCCACGCTGTTCGGCGAGAAGATCGTGATGCGTATCCTGGAATCGTCCTCCGACAAGCTGGACATCGACCAGCTCGGCTATGAGCCCGAGCAGAAGGCGCTGCTGCTGGAGACGATCAAGCGCCCCTACGGCATGATCCTGGTCACCGGCCCGACCGGCAGTGGCAAGACCGTGTCACTCTATACGTTCCTGAACCTGCTGAACCAGGGCGACATCAATATCTCGACGGCCGAAGACCCGGCCGAAATCCAGCTGCCCGGCATCAACCAGGTCAACGTCAACGACAAGGCCGGCCTGACGTTCGCCGCAGCGCTGCGCTCGTTCCTGCGCCAGGATCCGGACATCATCATGGTCGGCGAAATCCGCGACCTGGAAACCGCCGATATCTCGATCAAGGCTGCGCAGACCGGCCACCTGGTGCTGTCCACGCTGCACACCAACGACGCGCCCACCACGCTTACGCGCCTGATGAACATGGGCGTGGCGCCGTTCAACATCGCCTCGAGCGTGCTGCTGATCACGGCGCAGCGCCTGGCGCGGCGGCTGTGCACATGCAAGCGCGCGGGCTCGATCCCGCACGAGGCGCTGCTCGACGCGGGCTTCAAGGAAACCCAGATCGACGGCAGCTGGCAGCCTTACCACCCGGTCGGATGCGAGCGCTGCAACGGCAGCGGCTACAAGGGGCGCTGCGGCATCTACCAGGTCATGCCGATCACGGAGGCGATGCAGCAGATCATCCTGTCGCACGGCACCGCGCTGCAGATTGCCGAGCAGGCCCGGCGCGACGGCGTGCTATCGTTGCGCGATGCCGGCTTGCTCAAGGTCAAGCAGGGGGTCACGTCACTCGAAGAAGTGCTGGCTACAACGAACGCATAAAACAACAGACAAATAATGTCGGGGGTCAAACATGGCAACGCGCGCACCAGCACCGGGCGCAAAGGCGGCAGTGCCGTCACGCGCGAAGGCAGGAAGAGCAGGACGTAAAGCACCCACGCAGTACCTCTTCGAGTGGGAAGGCAAGGACCGCAAGGGCAAGACCTTCACCGGGGAACAGCGCGCCGAGAACCAGGCCGAGGTCATGGCGGCACTGCGCAAGCAGGGCCTCACCGTGGTCAAGCTGAAGAAGCGCAAGGCGGCGCGCGGCAAGAAGATCATCCAGAAGGACATCGCGTATTTCACGCGCCAGCTCTCGACCATGCTCAAGGCGGGCATTCCGCTGCTGCAGTCGATCGATATCATCGCGCGCGGCCACGCCAATCCGAACTTCACGCAGCTGCTGTCCGAGATCCGCTTCGACATCGAGGCCGGCAGCAGCATGGCGGGGGCCTTCCGCCGCCATCCGCGCTACTTCGACACGCTTTACTGCAACCTGATCGACGCCGGCGAACAGGGCGGTATCCTCGATTCCCTGCTCGAGCGCCTGTCGCTCTACATGGAAAAGACCATCGCGCTGAAGGGCCAGATCAAGTCGGCGATGATCTATCCGATCGCGGTGCTGACCGTGGCCTTTGCCGTGACAGTGATTCTGATGCTGTTCGTGATCCCGGCCTTCAAGGGCGTGTTCTCGAGCTTCGGCGCCAACCTGCCGGCGCCCACGCTGGTGGTGATCGCGATCTCGGATTTTTTTGTCTCGTACTGGTACATCGTCATCGGCATACCGGTGGGCGCCATTGCCTTCTACTTACGGGCCTTGAAAAAATCGGAAAAGGTGCAGCGCGGCACCGACCGCACGCTGCTGAAGCTGCCCATCTTCGGCAGCCTGTTCCGCAAGGCCGTGATCGCGCGCTGGACGCGCACGCTCGCCACCATGTTCGCCGCCGGCACGCCGCTGGTGGAATCGATGGAATCCGTGGCGGGCGCCGCCGGCAACTGGGTCTACTACGACGCCACGCGCGAGATCGAACAGGCGGTGCGCATCGGTACCAGCCTGACCAACGCAATGCAGGCCACGCACGTGTTCGACAACATGGTGCTGCAGATGACCCAGATCGGCGAGGAATCGGGCGCGCTGGACAATATGCTGCTCAAGGTGGCCGAGTTCTACGAGCGCGAGGTCGACGATGCCGTGGCGGCCATTTCGAGCCTGATCGAGCCGCTCATCATCGTGGTGCTGGGCGTGCTCATCGGCGGCATGGTGGTGGCGATGTACCTGCCGATCTTCAAACTGGGACAGGTGGTGTAATCGATGAATCCGGTATTTCCCGCCGGCGGCGCCTCCGTGCTGCCGGCGCTGGCCGCGCTGCCGCCGTCGTTCCTGCTGGCGGCAGCGGCCATCCTCGGTCTGCTGGTGGGCAGCTTCCTGAACGTGGTGATCCATCGGCTGCCGCGCATGATGGAGTACGACGAGGCCAACTACATCGCCGAAGTCCGCGGCGATCCGCAGCCCTACCCCGAACGCTACAACCTGATGACGCCGCGCTCGGCCTGCCCGCACTGCGGCCATGCGATCGCGGCCTGGGAGAACATCCCGGTCATCAGCTACCTGTTCCTGCGCGGCCGCTGCTCGTCGTGCAAGGCGCCGATCAGCGCGCGCTACCCGCTGGTGGAACTGGCCTGCGGCGTGCTGAGCGCGCTCGCGGCGTGGCACTTCGGCCCGACCTGGCAAGGCGTGGCCGCGCTGGCGCTGCTGTGGTCGCTGCTGGCGTTGACGATGATCGATGCCGATACGCAGCTTCTGCCCGACCAGATCACCTTGCCGCTGGTGTGGCTCGGGTTGCTGCTCAACCTGGGCGGACTGTTCGTGCCGCTCGCCGACGCGGTGGTCGGCGCGGTGGCGGGCTACCTGCTGCTGTGGTCCGCCTACTGGGCGTTCAAGCTGGTGCGCGGCAAGGAAGGCATGGGCTATGGGGACTTCAAGCTGATGGCCGCGCTGGGCGCGTGGTTCGGCTGGCAGGCGCTGCCGGCGCTGGTGCTGCTGTCCTCGGTCGTCGGCGTGGTGTTCGGCGTGGCCAGTATTGCGCTGCGCCGCCAGGAACGCGACACGCCGTTCCCGTTCGGCCCATTCATTGCCGGTGCCGGCGTGCTAGTGCTGTTCTTCGGGCCAGGCGTGTTGCCGCTGCTGCCGGCGCCGTGAGCGGCCTGTAGCGCGCCAAGCTGGTATCGTTGGGGCATTGCACCCACGGAACCTCACATGCTGGAGATCGGACTGACTGGCGGCATCGGCAGCGGCAAGACCCGCGTGGCCGACATGTTCGCCGAGCGCGGCGCCGCCATCATCGACACAGACCTGCTTGCCCACGAAATCACCGCGCCGGGCGGGCCGGCCATCCCCGCGCTGGTCGAGGCCTTCGGCACGCAGTGCCTGCGCCCCGACGGCGCCATGGACCGCGACGCCATGCGCGCGCTGGTCTTTGCCGATGCCGCCGCCAAGGCGAGGCTCGAAGGCATCACCCATCCGCTGATCCGCGCACTGACCACGGCGCGCGCCAAGGCCATCGCAGACGCCGGCGAGCATCCGTACCTGATCTACGTGGTGCCGCTGCTGGTCGAATCCGGTGCCTGGGTCGAGCGCGTCGGGCGCGTGCTGGTGGTCGATTGCAGCGAGGACACGCAGATTGCGCGCGTCATGGCGCGCAACGGCTTCAGCCGCGAGCAGGTGCTGGCCATCATGGCGAAACAGGCCACGCGTGCCCAGCGACTGGCCGCAGCCAACGATGTGGTCGACAACGACGGGCCCGTCGAAGCGCTCGCGGCACAGGTGGACCGGCTGGACCGGGCCTATCGCGCGCAGTCCGTCGCAGGCGTCACGCGGGCCTGACGCGGGGCATGAGCAAGCACCGGCGTGAGCGGGAACACGGCGCATGATGCACCTTGCATTGTCCTCGCAGCCGGTCTCGCATAGAATGCGCTGGAACATGACGCGAAATGCGCGGATAGCCTCGGCTTCCGCACATTCCTGACGTTCCCCGGGCCACGCCCGACCGGGACGCTCCGACAGGAGCGCCGCCAAAGCGCAGCACGGACATAGCACTTGATCCTGTACGAATATCCTTTCAACGAACGCATCCGGATGCTGCTGCGCCTGGAAGACCTGTTCGATCGGCTGGATTACTTCCTCGGCCAGGAACACGCCCTGCAGCACCATGTCGCACTGACCACGCTGTTCGAGATCATCGACGTGGCGGGCCGCGCCGACCTCAAGACCGACCTGATCAAGGAACTCGAGCGCCAGCGCCAGGCGCTGACCGCACTGCGCGTCAATCCGCAGATCGACCAGGAGGCGCTGGACGCCGTCATCGGCGAGATCGAGCAAGGCATTGCCATGCTCAACCAGACCGTGGGCAAGGCGGGCCAGCTGCTGACCGACAATGAGTGGCTGACGAGCATCCGTAGCCGCGCCATTATTCCCGGCGGCACCTGCGAGTTCGACCTGCCGGCCTACTACGCCTGGCAACATCGTCCGGCCGATGAACGCCGAGCCGACATCCTGAAATGGGCACGGCCGCTGGTGGCCTTGCGTGCCGGTACGTCGATCGTGCTGCGCCTGCTGCGCGAATCTGGCCAGAGCGGCAAGGTGATCGCCACCGGCGGCAGCTACCAGCAGATGCTGTCGGGCCGTAGTTACCAACTGATGCAGGTGCACCTGGACGAGTCGCTGCTGGCCTTCATCCCCGAGATGAGCGCCAACAAGTACATGCTATGGGTGCGCTTTACGCAGCAGGACGGCGACCTGCGCCCGCGTGCGGTCGACGCCGACATCCCGTTCCTGCTCAAGCTCTGCAATTTCTGAAGCCATGCCCGCTGTCGTCAAATGCCCCACCTGCGGCACCAAGGTGGAATGGACCCCCGAGAACAAGTTCCGCCCGTTCTGCTCCGAGCGCTGCAAGCAGATCGACCTGGGCGCATGGGCGTCCGAGAAGTACGTGATCGGCAGCAAGCCCGGCGAAACCCCGTCGCCGGACCTGCCTGAAGACGAAGACGACTGAGCCGGGTCGACCCGTTCGACCGGACCGTCACGTCAGCTCAGTGCGCCGCGGCCAGCACGCGGCGGAAGAACCCGACGCACACCAGCACGAACACCGCCAGCCCGAGCCATTCGGCCGTGCCGGCAAAGCCCTCGCCCACCACGGCCAGCGGCGCATCCGTGCCTGACAGGCCGATCACGGCCGCCAGCAGCACCCCCACCAGGCTTTCCCCGACTATCAGGCCCGAGGCCAGCAGTGTGCCGCGGCGTTCAGCATGCTCGAGCGCCAGCTTGACGTCATCGCCACGCGCCGTGGCGCGGCGGCGCTCGGCGCGCAGCAGCAGCCACGCGAGCACCGCGCCCACCACCAGCGCCGAGCTGATCGTCGGCGGCAGATAGATGCCGATGCCCACGGCCAGCACCGGCAGGCGCGCGGAACCGCCGCGGCGGCGCAGGATCTCGTCGATCGCGATCAGCACCACGCCGAGCACGATGCCGATCAGGATCATGTTCCAGTTGAGCTTGTGCGTGAAGATGCCGGTGGCAATGGCCGTCATCAGCGTGGCCTGCGGGGCCGCCAGCGCCTGCCCCGGGTCCATGCCCGCGCGCGGCAGCGCACCGGCAAACCCGTAGGCGTTGTAGAGCAGATCCAGCACCGGCGGAATCACTGCCGCGCCCACCGCGCAGCCGATCAGCAGCGCGACCTGCTGGCGCCACGGCGTCGCGCCCACGAGCCAGCCGGTCTTCAGGTCCTGCAGGTTGTCGTTCGAGATGGTGGCGACGGCCAGCACGGCGGCGGTCGTGAAGATGGCCAGCGCGATGGCAAACCTGGCGCCCTCGGGCGTATCGAGCAGGCCGTCGGCGGTGCCGATGGCGAGCAGCAGCAGCGATACCAGGATCACCGCGATGATGCCGATGCCCGAGATCGGGCTCGCCGACGAACCCACTAGGCCCGCCATGTAGCCGCAGGCGGCGGCCACCAGGAAGCCGAACACGAAGGCGAACAGCACTGCGCAGCCGACCAGCCGCCAGCGCGCGCCCGCATCGAGCGGCGCCGGCATCATGAAATAGCCGAAGGTTATCGCCAGAACCACCGCGAGTACCACGGCAAGGACGCCGATCCAGCGCACTGGCATGTCCCGCTGCGTGCGCGGCATGCCGGCGCAGCCGGCCGCTCCGGCGCCCTTGATCGCGCCGAGCGAGGCGCGAATGCCGTCGAGCATCGGCCGTGCCAGCGTGATCAGCGTCCAGATTGCGGCGATGCCGATGGTGCCCGCGCCAATGAAGCGCACCTGCGTGCTCCATACCATGGTGCCGAAAGCCTGCAGCGTGGCGCCTTCCGGGCGCGGTGTGATCGCCGTCAGCCACGGCACGGCAATGCCCCACGTCAGCAGCAGGCCGAGCAGCATGGCAAGCCCACCGACGATGCCGACGAGGTAACCGGCGCCGACCAGCGCCAGCGAGAAGCCCATCGAGAACCGCACCACCGAAGCCCCGGCTGCGAGCCACAGGTTGGCGCCCTCCGCCAGCAAGCGCAGCCCGCCTGCGGCAAAGCTGAACACGCCCGCCACGAGGCCGCCGGCCATCAGGTCGGCCAGGCCCGTGCCCTGCTTCTTCCCGCCCGGCGCCGTGTCCTGTCCGGCACTGCCCACGCGCAGGATTTCCGCGGCGGCGACGCCTTCGGGGTACGGCAGTTCACTCTGCACCACCATCGCGTGGCGCAGCGGGATGCTGAACAGCACGCCGAGCATGCCGCCGGCCGCGCAGATCGACAGCGTCTGCCAGAACGGGAAGCCCTGCCAGTGGCCGAGCATCACCAGACCCGGCAGCACGAAGATGATCGAAGACAGGGTGCCCGCGGCCGAGGCCTGCGTCTGCACCATGTTGTTTTCGAGGATGTTGGCGCCCGGGAACAGTCTCAGTACCGCCATGGAAATCACGGCGGCGGGAATTGCCGAGGAGAAGGTCAGCCCGACCTTGAGGCCGAGGTAGATGTTGGAGGCGGTAAACACCACCGTGATCAGCGCCCCGAGGATGATGCCGCGCAGGGTCAGCTCAGGCAGGGAAATATCGTCGGCAACGCGGTCAGCACGCAGCATACGGGTTCCTTTCTTGCTGTTGTTATCTCGGCGCGATCACGGGCGCCGCGTCCGCAGGGGCGCGGTAAAGCTCGTCAGGTCAGGTGGCGCGGGCTTCCTCCCCGAGCCATTCGACCACCGGGATGGTGGCCGGCAGCAGCGGTTCGACCGTCACCGGCACGGTCTGCCACGAGAAGGCCTGGCCCTCGCGTCCGACCGGATCGCCGCGCCAGGCCGTGACCTTGCAGAAATGCAGCCGCACGTAGGCATGCGGGTAGTCGTGTTCGAGCACGTGCCAGCGCACGCATTCGGTGATGTCCAGGCCCAGTTCCTCATGGAGTTCGCGCGCGAGCGCCGCTTCCACAGTCTCGCCCGGCTCCAGCTTGCCGCCCGGGAATTCCCAGTAGCCCTCGTACGGCTTGCCGCCCGGGCGCTGCGCCAGCAGGAAGCGGCCGTCAGGCTGCACCAGCACGCCCACGGCCACCTCGGTGACCTTGCGCGGCGCGGCCGCGTCTTGCGCTTGCGTCATGCGCCCTCCACGTCGGCGATGAACGGCTTGCCGTGCTTGCCGCCCCAGTCGCGCGCGAACTGCCACGCCACGCGGCCCGAGCGCGAGCCGCGCTCCAGCGCCCACACCAGCGCGTCGCCGCGCGCCGCCGCAATGTCCTCGTCGGTGCAGCCGAAGTGCTTGAGCCAGTGGCCGACGATGGCCAGGTATTCGTCCTGCTTGGGCGGATAGAACGACAGCCACAGGCCGAAGCGCTCGGACAGCGAGATCTTTTCCTCGACCACTTCGCCGGGATGGATCTCGCCGTCGTCGGTATGGCGGTAGGTCTCGTTGTCCTTCATGTACTCCGGAAGCAGGTGGCGGCGGTTGGACGTGGCGTACACCAGCACATTGTCCGACTGCGCGGCCACCGAGCCGTCGAGCGCCGACTTGAGCGCCTTGTAGCCCGACTCGCCTTCCTCGAACGAGAGGTCATCGCAGAAGATCACGAAGCGCTCGGGGCGCTGCGCAACCTGCTCGACGATATCGCCGAGGTCGCCCAGGTCGCTCTTGTCCACTTCCACCAACCGCAGCCCGTCCTTGACGAAGGCATTGAGGCAAGCCTTGATCAGCGACGACTTGCCGGTGCCGCGCGCGCCGGTCAGCAGCACATTGTTGGCCGGCAGATTGTTCACGAACTGGCGCGTGTTGCCGACGATGGCGTCCTTCTGGCGCTCGATGTTCTTGAGGTCGTCCAGGTGGATCGGCGGCAGCTGGCGCACCGGCTGCAGGTAGCCGATATTGCCGAACAGGCTCTGCCGCTTGCGCCAGCGGAACGCTACCGCCTCCTGCCAGTCTGCTTCCGTCAGTTGCGGCGGCAGCCACTGTTCAAGTCGGGCGAGGAAGTTGTCGAGGCGGGAGGCGAGGTCAGACATGGCGTTAGCAGGGCGTCGTAAAACAGGGGGCGATGATCAGGAACGGTAGTCGGCGTTGATCGACACGTAGTCGTGCGAGAGGTCGCAGGTCCACACCGTGGCCTCGGCGTTACCGCGGCCCAGCGCGATGCGCACCGTGATCTCGGCCTGCTTCATCACGCGCTGGCCGTCCTCTTCGCGGTAGTCGGGGTTGCGGCCGCCGTCGCGGGCCACCCAGACGTCGTCGAGCCACAGGTTGACGCGGTCGACATCGAGATCGTCCACGCCGGCATAGCCCACCGCGGCCAGGATACGGCCCAGGTTGGGGTCCGAGGCATAGAACGCGGTCTTGACCAGCGGCGAGTGGGCCACGGCATAGGCGATCTGGCGGCACTCGGCCACGTCCTTGCCGCCTTCCACGCGGATGGTCATCAGCTTGGTCGCACCTTCGCCGTCGCGCACGATCATCTGCGCGAGTTCCTGGGCCAGGCTGGTGACGGCCTCGCGCAGCGCCTCGAACGCCGGGCCTTCGGCACGCTCGATGGCAGCGCCCGACTTGCCCGTCGCGATCAGCACGAAGGAATCGTTGGTCGAGGTGTCGCCGTCGATGGTGATGCTGTTGAACGAGTGGTCGGCCGCGTGCGAGACCAGCGCCTGCAGCACCGGCTGGGCCACGGCCGCGTCGGTGGCGATGAAGCCGAGCATGGTCGCCATGTTCGGGCGAATCATGCCCGCGCCCTTGCTGATGCCGCTCAGCGTGACGGTCTTGCCGTCGATCTGCACCGTGCGCGACGCCGCCTTGGGCTGCGTGTCGGTGGTCATGATCGCTTCGGCGGCGGCCAGCCAGTTATCAGCCTTTGCATTGGCGACGGCGGGCGCCAGGCCTGCCAGCAGGCGCTCCATCGGCAGTTGCTCTAGGATCACGCCGGTCGAAAACGGCAGCACTTGCTGCGCGGCGATGCCGAGTTGGCCGGCCAGCGCTTCGCAGGTGGCGCGGGCATTGGCCAGACCGGTCTCGCCGGTGCCGGCATTGGCGTTGCCGGTGTTGATCACCAGCGCGCGAATGCCCTTGCCGCCGGCCAGGTGCTCGCGGCAAATCTGCACGGGCGCCGCGCAGAAGCGGTTGCGCGTGAAGACGCCGGCCACGGTGCTGCCTTCGGCCACGCGCACCACCAGCACGTCCTTGCGGTTGGCCTTGCGGATGCCGGCCTCGGCCCAGCCGAGCTCGACGCCGGCAACCGGTTTCAGGTTTTCTGCCTGCGGCAGCGGAAGATTGACGGGCATATCGGCTCCTGTCCTGTTGTCCTGTGGTCCTGCTTGATCTGTCTGTTCAGTCGTCAGACGAACATGCCCGCTTGGCGCGGGCATGTCGTTACCTCTTCGCCCCTTGCGCCGCAGCGGCAAGGGCAATCCTGCATGGTCCGGCTGGCGCGGGGCTCAGCTCAGCTTGCCGTGGCACTGCTTGAACTTCTTGCCCGAACCGCACGGGCAAGGATCGTTGCGGCCCACCTTCGGCATGCCGGCCAGCGCCATTTCCGCGGCCACGGCGGCACCGGTGCGCGGCGACGGCGCCTCTTCGACGGGCTCGCGGCCCTCGGCGAACTCGTCGTGCTTGTACTGCACGTTCTCCAGGTGCGACAGGCCTTCCTCGATCTGCTCCGAAGCCTGCTCCAGCTCTTCCGGCGACTGGATCTGCACGTTGAAGGTCACGCGCGTGACTTCGTTCTTGATCACGTCCAGCAGGCGCGCGAACAGCTCGAACGACTCGCGCTTGTATTCCTGCTTCGGGTCCTTCTGCGCATAGCCGCGCAGGTGGATGCCCTGGCGCAGGTGATCCAGCGCGGCCAGGTGCTCGCGCCAGTGCGAATCGATGCTCTGCAGCATGACCGAGCGCTCGAAGCCCGCGAACGATTCGCGGCCCACCATCGCCACCTTGCCTTCGTAGCGTTCCTCGGCCGCCTTGAGGCTCATGTCGAGCAGCGCTTCGTCCTCGATGCTCTGGGCGCCTTCGATGGTCTTGGCCAGCGGCAGCTCCAGGCCCCAATCGTCGCGCAGGCGCGTTTCCAGGCCGGCGATGTCCCACTGCTCTTCCATGGTGTCGGCCGCCACGTGCTCGCGGAACAGCTCGATCAGCACGCTTTCACGCAGGTTCTTGACCATTTCGCCGACGTCGTTGGCTTCGAGCACGTCGTTGCGCAGCTTGTAGATTTCCTTGCGCTGGTCGTTGGCAACGTCGTCGTACTGCAGCAGTTGCTTGCGAATGTCGAAATTGCGGCCTTCCACCTTGCGCTGCGCCGACTCGATCGAGCGCGTGACGATGCCGGCTTCGATCGGCTCGCCCTCGGGCATCTTCAGGCGTTCCATGATGGAACGTACACGGTCGCCGGCAAAAATACGCAGCAGCTGGTCGTCCAGCGACAGGTAGAAGCGCGACGAACCGGGGTCGCCCTGACGGCCGGCACGGCCGCGCAGCTGGTTATCGATACGGCGCGATTCATGGCGCTCGGTGCCCACGATATGCAGGCCGCCGGCGGCCTTGACCTGTTCGTGCAGCGACTGCCACTCGTCCTCGAGCTGCTGGATGCGCGCGGCCTTGTCGGCATCGGCCAGGGCCAGGTCGGCCTCAATGAAGCCTGCCTGTTTCTCGACGTTTCCGCCCAGCCCGATTTCGGTACCGCCGCCTGCCCTTGTTCTGGGGGGGGTGGTGCGTTGGGGGCGGGC
>JACXTT010001380.1_pt1 | contig 40343 bp, 35 predicted proteins | sample 9270951 | NCBI WGS metagenome assembly JACXTT01 (sample SAMN15532306, study PRJNA645909) | rock metagenome | isolation source: weathered quartz diorite | place: Puerto Rico | collected 2017-06-21
GGCGATGAAGAACCCATACACCCATGACACGAAGCGCCGGCGCGGCAACCATGCGCAGCACGCGCCATAGAGCGGAATGGCGGCCAGCATGACAACGAAGGTGGCCGTGAACAGCCATTGCAGGTTCTTCACGCCGCCGGCGATCCCCATGGTCTCGCGTACCGGGCGCAGCATGAAGTAGCTGGCGAACAGGCAAAAGAAGAACAGGAAGCCGGCGATGACGGCGCCGCTTTCGCCGGACTGGATGCCAAGGCCGCGCCGCGCGCGCGTCAGTAGCGAGCGGGCAGCGGGATCGACGGGCATGTCCGTTCGCGCGTCACGCCAGCAGCGCCGCGATGCGTTCGCGCTGCCGCGCGTCGGGCATGCGGCCGAAGGCGGCCCCGAGATTGTCGGCCATGTTGCGCGGCTTGGCGGTGGCCGGGATGGCGGCGGTCACGGCGGGATGGCTGATGACGAACTTCAGGAACAACTGCGCCCAGGACGCACAGTCGATCTCCGTCGCCCAGTCCGGCACCGGCTTGCCTTTGACTGCGGCAAAGAGCCTGCCGTCCTGGAAGGGCCGGTTGACGAGCACGGCCACGCCGCGCGACTGGCACAGCGGCAGCAGGGTCTTGTCCGCATTGCGCTCGGCGATCGAGTAGTTGACCTGGACAAAGTCCGGGCGGTCGTCGCGCACGATCTGCGCCAGCGTGTCGTGCGCATCGGCGCGGTAGTGGGTGATGCCGACGTAGCGCACCTTGCCCGCGTCCCGCAACTGCCGGATGTAGCGCAGGTTCTCGCGCCAGTCGATCAGGTTGTGGACCTGCAGCAGGTCGACGACGTCCACGCGCAGGCTCGCCAGCGAGCGCGCCCATTGCGCCTGGGCGGCCGCGCCCGCGCTGGCGGAGATCTTGGTCGCGAGAAAGACGCGCTGGCGGGCGCCGGCCGCTGCCAGCAGGTCGCCGGTAACGGCCTCAGCGCTGCCATAGCTGGGCGCGGTGTCGATGACCGCGCCGGACGCCTGTTGCAGCAAGAGGGCCAGGACCTCCGCCAGCGGCGCGCGCTCGGCGGCCTCGGTGCCCACGTTGAACGTATCGGACGTGCCCATGCCGATCACTGGCAGCGCGAGCGTGCCGCCGGGAACGGTGCGGCGCATCGGCGCGGGAATGGTTGCCGCCAGTGCGGCGGTGTGGCGGGCCAGGCTGGCGCTGGCGGCAATGCCAAGGAAGGTGCGGCGGCTGACGGGCATGGCGGCGCTCCTGGGAACCCGCTTGCTGGTGAAACGGGTTCCAATGCGGGATTCGGCAACCATAGCGCGCCTGCCGGCGGCTGTAAACCGGCCCGCCAGAATGAAACGCGCCCCGAAGCCAGAGGCTGCCGGGGCGCGCGCAGGAGCGAGGGTGAGAGCGTCAGATCACCGTGGCCAGGCCCAGCGTCAGCAACAGCGCCACCACCGAGATGATGGTCTCGCAGACCGACCAGGTCTTGAAGGTCTGGGCCACCGTCATGTTGAAGTACTCCTTGACCAGCCAGAAGCCGCCGTCGTTGACGTGCGACAGGATCAGCGAACCGGCGCCGGTGGTCAGCACCAGCAGCTCCGGCCGCGTGCCCGGCACGCTGGCGGCGATCGGTGCGACGATGCCGGCGGCGGTGGTCATGGCGACCGTGGCCGAGCCGGTGGCGATGCGGATCATCACGGCCACCAGCCAGCCGAGCACCAGTACGGACACGTTGGCGCCGTTGGCCACGTCGACGATGGCGTTGGAAACCCCGGAGTCGCGCAGGATGCGGCCAAAGCCGCCGCCGGCGCCGACCACCAGCGTAATGATGGCGGTGGGTGCCACGCACTCGTTGGTGAACTTGAGGATCATCTCGCGGTTGAAGCCGCGTGCGCGGCCGAAGGTGTAGAAGCTGACCAGCGCGGCGATCAGCAGGGCCATGACCGAATTGCCGATGAGCTTGAGGAAGTCGTTGGCAAAGGTCTTGGGCGTCGTGAACACGTCCGCCCAGCTGCCGATCAGCATCAGGAACACGGGCAGCAGGATGGTGAACACCGTGATGCCGAAGCTGGGCAACTGGTGCGATGCCTTGACGTTGTCGGCTTCCTCGGTGAACTGGTCGGCCAGCGGGTTGATCTCGGGCAGCTTGACGTAGCGATCCATCAGCTTCGCGAACAGCGGGCCGGCGATGGCCGCCGTGGGAATGCCGACGATCAGCGCGTACATGATGGTCTTGCCGATGTCAGCGCCATAGGCGGTCACCGCCAGCAGCGCCGCCGGGTGCGGCGGGATCAGGCCGTGCACGACGGACAGGCCGGCCACCATCGGAATGCCCACCAGCACCATCGAGGTGCCGGTGCGTTTGGCCACGTTGAAGGCGATCGGCACCAGCAGCACGAAGCCGACCTCGAAGAACACTGGCAAGCCGACGATGAAGGCGATGGTCGCCATCGCCCAGTGCACGTTCTTCTCGCCGAAGAAGTCGATCAGCGTGCGCGCGATGCGCTCGGCGCCGCCCGATTCGGCCATCATCTTGCCGAGCATGGTGCCCAGGCCCACGACGAGCGCGATGTGGCCGAGCGTGCCGCCGACACCGGCCTCGAACGACTTGACGATGTCGCCCATCGGCATGCCCACGGCAAAGCCGAGCAGCACCGAGACGACCACGAGGGTGATGAAGGGATTGAGCTTGAACTTCGCGATCAGCACGATCAGTGCGATCACGGCGATCAGTGCATACAGCAAGAGCGTGGTTCCAGTGACGGCACCCATGTTGTCTCCTTTTTTGCGGGTGCCGCCCGGGAACAGGGCGGCGGTCCGCTTCCGCTATGAAAAGGGCCGCTTCGCGTGTGTCGCTGGGCGGCCGGTGATGAAAACGGTTGGCTCACCGTGTGCCCGCGGCTTGGCGGGCGTTGCATCGAATCAGGGCTTCTTGTAGGCGATGCAGTCCACTTCGACCTTGCAGTCGACCACCATGCTCGACTGCACGCAGGCGCGTGCCGGCGGGTTGGCGCCGAAGTATTCCTTGAAGATCTTGTTGAACGAGGCGAAGTCGCGCGCGTCGTCGAGCCACACGCCGCAGCGCACGACGTGCTCCGGGCCGTAGCCGGCCTCGGCGAGGATTGCCAGCACATTCTTGATGGCCTGGTGGGTCTGCGGCACGATGCCGCCGTCGACCAGCTCGCCGGCGACCATCGGCACCTGGCCGGAAACGTAGAGCCAGCCGTCGGCTGCTACCGCGCGGGCAAATGGCATGTGCGCGCCGCCCTGGCCGGTGCCGCCTTCGACGCCGAATCGTTGGATGTCCATGGATACTCCTGTCAGTCTGGATGCAGCCGTCCCCACGCGGGTGGGAACGGCGAGGGTTTTAAATATGGGCTCAGGCGGCCCGCGCCACGCGTGGCAGGAAGCGGCCGGCGCGCAGGCCGGTCGGCTGGCGCTGCTGCCACGACAACTCGCCGTTGACCCACACGGCGGCAATGCCTTCGGCCGGTTGCATGGGGTCGGTGAAGCTGGCCGCGTCGCGGATCGTGGTCGGGTCGAACAGCACCAGGTCGGCCCAATAGCCTTCGCGCACGAAGCCGCGCTCGGCAAGGCCGAAGCGCTCGGCGGACAGCCCGGTCATCTTGTTGACGGCCACGGCCAGCGGGAACAGTTCGCGGTCGCGCGCGTAATGGCCCAGCACGCGCGGGAAGGCGCCCCACAGGCGCGGGTGCGGCAGCGGATCGTTGGGCAGGCCGTCGGAGCCCACCACGGTGGCCGGGTGGCTCAGGATGCGGTCCACGTCGGCGTCTTCCATGCAGTGGTAGACCGCGCCGGCCGGCATCAGGCGCTGGGCGGCTTCGGTCAGGCTGACCTGCCATTCGGCGGCGATATCGGCCAGCAGGCGGCCGCTCATCTCGGGCGCGCCTTCCGACCATGTGACCATGATGTCGAAGTCGCTGGTGACCTGCTTGAGGTCCAGCGTGGAGGAACTGGCGGTGTACGGGTAGCAGTCGCAGCCCACCGGCTGCCAGCGCTGCGCGCCGTCGAGCGCGTCGAGCACTTCGCCACTGCGGCCCCAGTTGGGTACGCCGGCGCATTTGAGGTGCGAGATCACGACCGGCACGTGGGCATGGCGGCCGATGCGGAAGGCCTCGTCCATCGCGTCCAGGATCTCGGCGAACTCGCTGCGCAGGTGCGTGGCGTAGAGCGCGCCGGCGGCGGCGAGCGGTTCGGCCAGGGCCAGCACCTCGTCGGTCGGCGCGTGGAACGCGTTGGCGTAGGCAAGGCCGGTGGACAGGCCCAGCGCGCCGTGATCGAGTGCTTCCTGCAACTGCGCGCGCATGGCGGCGATCTCCGCCTTGCTGGCCGCGCGGTCCAGGCGGTCCATATGGTTGCTGCGCAGCGCGGTGTGGCCGACCAGCGCCGCCACGTTGACGGCGGGCCGGGCGGCATCGACGGCCGCCACATAGCTGCCGAAGTCCGGGTAGCGGAACGCGTCGGCGTGGCCGAGCAGGTTCATCGGATCGGGCGGATCACCGGCCAGCGTCACCGGCGCGGCGCTGATGCCGCAGTTGCCGACGATGACCGTGGTCACGCCCTGCGACAGCTTGGGCGTCATCTCCGGCTGGCGCACCACATTGGTGTCGTCGTGCGTGTGGACGTCGATGAAGCCGGGCGAGAGCGCCAGGCTGTGTCCCTCGACCACGTGCGCGGCGGCATCGGGATCGATGGCGCCGGCTTCGTCGATGCGGGCGATGCGGCCATCGCGCAGGGCCACGTCGACCAGGCGCGCCGCGGCGCCCGAACCGTCGAAGAGGCTCACGCAGCGGATCAGGGTGTCAAACAGATGTGGCATGGTCAGTCTCCCAGCGGCTGCCGGCTGTCGGCGCCCGCGCCATCGGCGCGATGGGCATCGAGCACGTACTTCAGGCGGCGCAGGCGCTCCTTGTTGTCTTCCGGCTGCAGCAGCGCGAACTGCGTGGCCAGCACGTCGAGCACCAGCAGCATCGCGTAGCGCGAGGCCGATGGCTTGAAAATGAAATCCGTCTCCAGCGTGCGCACCGGCAGGAGCACGTCGGCGCGCGCGGCCAGCGGCGATCCCAGCGCGGTCACGGCAATCAGCGTCGCGCCATACTCGCGGGCGATGTCGCAACTGGCCAGCATCTCCGGCACGTTGCCGCTGGCGGAGAAGGCCAGGATGACGTCGCCGCGCGAGAGCGTGGCCGCGACCATCTTCTGCAGCAGCGCGTCGTGGTAACTGGACACCGGATGCCCGAGCCGGGCCAGCCGGTGGCGCGCCTCGTCCGCCAGGAATGTGGAGCCGCCGCCCATGCCAAAAGCGTAGACCATGCGCGCCTGCACCAACAGGCGCGCGGCTTGCTCGATGCGTTCGGGGTCAATCAGCTTGCGGTTGACCTCCAGCGAGGCCAGCACGTCCGCATGGATGCCGTCGGCCAGCGTGGCCGGCGCGGCTTCGGCAGCCGGCGCACCGCCGGGATGCAGGAAGCGCGTGCCCACGGCGGTGGCCTGCGCGAGCCGCAGCTTCAGGTCGCGCACGTCACGGCAACCGATGGCCTTGGCAAAGCGCGTCACGCTGGCTTCGCTGACGCCGGCCTTGCGCGCGAGCGCATTGATGCTCGCCGCCGCCGCCCCGGCAAGATCCTCCAGGATCACCTGCGCGACCTTCTGCTCGGCCAGACGCAGCGCGGGGCCGCGCTCGGCAATGCGGGTCAGGATGTCGAAGGGCGCGGTCATTGGCGGGTGGCTGCGTGCACGCTGGCTCGGCCGGGGCCGTACCGTTTGCGGGTTGGCTTGTTACTTTATAACAAGGATGAAATATCGTAATTTCAAGGCTATCATTACGTCAATCGGATTTTTGCAGGAGGATGACAGCCATGCGTGAAATAAAGTACCAAGCCGGCACGATCGACCCGCTCAACAAGGCGCTGGGCCGCCTGGAAGCCCCGCTGGCGCCGCACGAAGCCGGCCAAACCGGCTGGCATCTGCTGCGCGAGGAGCTGAGCCTGCCGGCCGCGGTGCTCTATGAGGACCGCCTGGCCCACAACCTCGAATGGATGCGCCGCTTCATGGGGGAATACGGCGTGCTGCTGGCGCCGCATGGCAAGACCACGATGGCGCCCAAGCTGTTTGCGCGCCAACTGGCGGCGGGCGCTTGGGGCATCACGCTGGCCACGGCGCACCAGACTGCCGCCGCGTATGCGCATGGCGTGCGGCGCGTGCTGATGGCCAACGAACTGGTCGGCCGCCGCAATATGGAGATCGTCGCGGACCTGCTGCGCGATCCCGGTTTCGAGTTCTTCTCGCTGGTGGACTCCGCCGAACTGGTGGATCAGCTCGGCGCATTCTTCCGCGAACGCGGCCAGACCCTGCAGGTGCTGCTGGAACTGGGCGTGGAGGGTGGCCGCACCGGCGTGCGCGACGCTGCGCAGCAAGATGCCGTGATGGCGGCGCTGGCGCGTTGGCCGGATGCGCTGACGCTTGCCGGCGTGGAAATCTATGAGGGCGTGCTCAAGGAGGAGGCCGATATCCGCCGCTTCCTGCAGCGCACCGTGACGGTGACGCGCCAGTTGGCCGCCGAGGGCCGGTTCGGGCGCAGCCCGGTGGTGATGTCCGGCGCGGGCTCGGCCTGGTACGACGTGGTGGCCGAGGAATTCGCGCGGACCGACATCGGCGCGCCGATCGACATCGTGCTGCGCCCCGGCTGCTACCTGACGCACGACGTCGGCATCTACCGGGCGGCACAGGAGCGCATCCTGGCCAGCAACCCGGTGGCACAGAAGATGCGCGAGGGACTGCTGCCCGCGCTGCAACTGTGGGCCTATGTGCAGTCGATTCCGGAACCCGACCGCGCCATTATCGGCATGGGCAAGCGCGACGCCGCGTTCGACGCCGGCATGCCGATTCCCGCGCAGCTTTACCGGCCCGGCAATGCGGCGCCGGTGGCCGTGCCGGCGCACTGGGAAGTGACCGGCATGATGGACCAGCACGCCTACCTGAAGATCCAGGCTGGCGACGATGTGCGGGTGGGGGATATGATTGCCTTTGACATCTCGCATCCGTGCCTGACGTTCGACAAGTGGCGCCACATTCCCGTCCTGGACGGCGAGTTGCGCGTCATCGACATCGTCCAGACCTTCTTCTGAGCTGGCACCAAGCCATTGGAGACGACTGCGACATGAGCATCGAGATTCTTGCCTACGGCGAGCCGCTGGTGGAGTTCAACCAGCAGCCCGACGATCCCTCCCGCTACCTGCAGGGCTTTGGCGGCGACACCTCCAATTTCTGCATCGCCGCGGCACGCCAGGGCGCGCTGACCGGCTATATCAGCGCGGTGGGCGCCGATACCTTCGGCGAGCGCCTGATGGCGTTGTGGACGCGGGAGCGGGTCGATACCCGCCATGTGTTCGTGAACCCGGCCGCGCCGACCGGCGTGTACTTCGTCTCGCACGACAACCACGGCCATCGCTTCGATTACCTGCGCGCGGGCTCGGCGGCCAGCCGCTACCACCACGAGCAGTTGCCGCTCGCCACCATCGCGCAGGCGCGCTACCTGCATGTGTCCGGCATTAGCCTCGCCATCAGCACCACCGCGTGCGACGCGGGGCTGGCGGCGATGGAGCATGCGCGCAAGGCGGGCGTCAAGGTTTCGCTGGATACCAACCTGCGGCTCAAGCTGTGGTCGCTCGCCCGTGCGCGCGGCATCATGCGCGAGGCGTTTGCGCTGACCGACGTCTGCCTGCCTAGCTGGGACGACATCACGGTGCTGACCGGGCTGGACGACCGCGACGCGATCGCCGATTACCTGCTCGGTTGCGGCATCAGCGTCGTCGCGCTCAAGCTGGGCGAGGAGGGCAGCTACGTGGCCACGCCCGAGGCGCGCGCGCTGGTTGCGCCGTTCCCGGTGCACCCGCTGGACGCCACCGGGGCGGGTGACTGCTTCGGCGGCAGCTTCGTCGCGCGGCTGGCTGCGGGCGCGGACCCGTTCGAGGCCGCGCGCTACGCCAACGTGGCGGCGGCGCTGTCGACGACCGGCTATGGCGCGGTCGCCCCGATTCCCAGCGCGGAAACCGTGCTGGCGCGGCTGGCGCAGTCAGTGTCCGTGATTGCCTGATCCCTTTTGTTTTGATGAACAAGCCGGGCCGCCCGGGCGGCCCGGCTCCCATACGAAATGCCAAGCCCATGCAAAATTCTGCGCTACTAGAACGACTGGTCGATGTTCCCGTGATTCCCGTGCTGGAGTTCGGCTCGGTTGACGAGGCGCTGCGCGTTAGCGAGGCGCTGGTGGCAGGCGGCCTGCCGGTGCTCGAAATCACGTTGCGCACACCGGTGGCGCTGGAGGCCATCCGGGCCGTGGCCGCGGCGCTGCCGCAGGCTTGCGTCGGCGCCGGCACGGTGCTCTCCACGGAACAACTGCATGCCGTGCGCGATGCCGGCGCGCAGTTCGCCGTGTCGCCCGGCCTGACGCCCGCGCTGGCCGCGGGCGCCCAGGTGGCGGGCGTTTCGCTGCTGCCGGGCGTGGCAACGGCCAGCGAGGCCATGGCGGCGCTGGAGGCCGGTTTCACGTTCCTGAAGTTCTTTCCGGCCGAGGCGGCGGGTGGCGTGCCGATGCTCAAGTCGCTCTATGGACCGCTGTCGCAACTGCGCTTCTGCCCGACCGGCGGTATCGACATCGCACGCGCGCCCAACTACCTGGCGCTGCCCAATGTGGTTTGCGTCGGCGGCTCATGGGTGGTGCCCAAGGATGCGGTTGCCGCGCAGGACTGGGCGCGAATCCGCAAGCTGGCCGAGGAGGCTTCGGCGCTGCGGGGCAAGGGCTGAGCGGCTGTCGGCGGAAAAGAAAAAGGAAAAAGCCGGCACGCGGGCAGCGTGCCGGCTTTTTCATGTCTGCGTCATCGTTGCGCGGCCTGCGCGGCGCAGGCCGCGACGTTGGCGTGACGGCTTACTTGCGATCCGCGGCGCTTTCGAGCTTCTGGCCGCCCTTCTGGATATCCTGCCCAAGTCCGGCCATGGTGTTGCAGCCCGCCAGTGTGGCCATCAACGCAATCAGAACGCCCAGGATCCATCCATTCTTCACGGCTTGCCCCTCTAAACTGTATTGAAATTAATTACATTTTACCGCCGCCCGGCGCGTCGCTGATGGGGGATGTGTCGCAATTTGTAAATCTGTAACGCGGGCCAAACCCCCGGGGAAACACGGGTGCCGGCCGGCGCCGGGGGCACTTAAGGCGCTGTGGCGCGGGCGTCCGGTTCGCCCAGCAGTTCGCGCGCGCGCAATTCGATGGCCGCGTGGGTCTGGATGAGCCAGCGAGCGGGAAACGGCTGGGCCAGCAGATGGCCCTGCATGCCGTCGCAGCCCCATTCGCGCGCCGCTTCCAGTTGCTGGCGGCTCTCGATGCCTGTCGCGCAGACCTTCACGCCGGCGGCGTGCGCGCATTCGCAGGCCGCGCGCCAGCGGCGCTCCACTTCCGGTGTCGGGACGGCTTGGCCGGGCTGGCGCATATCCAGCATCACGGTTTCCGGCTGCAGTTGCTCCAGTGCCGCTCGCCCGGCCGCGTCGCCGGCGAAGTCGGACAGGGCGAGCGCGATGCCGCTTTCGCGCAGCAGGCGGCATTGCGCGGCGACCCGCTCGTTGACCGGTAACGCGGCGAGCGGAATCTCGATGCGCAAGCGGCCGGGCGCGATGCCGGCCGTGTCGGCGGAGCGCCGCAGCATGTCGACCATCTCTGCGCGGTGCAACTGGCCACTGGAGGCCAGCATCGTGAACTGCAACGGCGCGACTTCGGCGGATGCCTGCATCAGCGACAGCAGATGCTGGTGCATCCACCGGCCGGTCTCGCGCATCAGACCCAGCGCCTCGATGGCCGGCACGAAGTCCTGCGGCGAGACGCGTCCGAGCGTTGCGCTCTGCCAGCGCAGGCGCGCGGTGTAACCCTTCACGCGGCCGGTGGCGAACAGCGCGTGCGGCTGCAACTGCAGCGTGAATTCGCCGCGCGCCAGTGCTTGGGGCAGTGCGCCGACCAGGGCCGATGCAGCCGGCGGGGTCGGGCTTTCGGCGCCCGCGATCCCGCCGCCACCGCGCCGGCACACCTGCAGCATGGCGTCGAGCGCCAGTTGCAGGCTGTGCTCCGTGGCGCGGTCCGGTTGGTCCGGCGCCACGCCGATGCTGCATGAGAGGAACAGCTCGAAGCCGTCGATGACGTATGGGCGCGCCAGCGCCGTGGAAATTCCGGCACACCGCTGTGCGATATCGGCGCTCGGCAGGGCCGCGGCGACGGCGAGGTCGCGCTCGCCGAGCCAGTGGATGTCCGCTCGCCCGCCGAGCCGGCTGGCGATGCGTGCACCAATTTGCGTGCGCAGCCTGTCGGCGCGTTGCGGCCCGATGGTGCCCACGGCATGGTCGAAGCGGTCGATCCGGATGGCCAGCACGGCCAGGCCCTGGGCGGCCGCGCGCCGGGTTGCCAGCGCGGCGAGGAACGCGGCGGGCTGGGATGGCGCGGGCGGGAAAGTCAGGGCCGCGTCTCCGGCCCGGCGGCGGAGCGGGCCGTCGTTATCGTGGTGCATGGCGGCTTCCTGCGAGCGGCGCTGGTAGTGCGGGCGCCTGCCGCGATCATACGGCAGCCCGGCAGGAACTCATAAAACGACGATGCCGATAGACGCGGTTCGCTGGAGTGCGATTGATTCCGATCAAGCAGACCGCGCCATCAAGGGATAACGCGCATTGACGGCACGGCCGATCCGGCGCTGTCAGCCGGTGGTTTCGGATTCCGGGCCGTCGTCCGGCGGCTGCGGCGACGCGAGCACCTTGTCGATGCGCTTGCCGTCCATGTCGATGATCTCGAACTTCCAGTTGCCCCACTGCACGCTGTCGGCGGTCTGCGGCAGACGGCCGAGCAGCAGGAGCAGCATGCCGGACAGCGTGTGGTAGCGCTCCTTGTCTTCCTCGGGTACCTGGCGCAGGCCGATGCGGTCCTTCAGTTCGGGGATCGGGATCAGGCCGTCGAGCAGCCACGAGCCGTCGTCGCGCTGGACCGCCCATTCCTCGCCCGCTTCGTCGGGCTTGAATTCGCCGGTGATGGCCTCGATCAGGTCCTGCAGCGTGACCAGCCCCAGCACCTCGCCATATTCGTCAATCACGAAGGCGACCTGGCCGCCCGACGAGCGGAAGTTCTCCAGCAGTTCCATGCCGGTCACGCTTTCGGGTACGAACACCGGCGCCTGCAGGATGGAAGTCAGATCGGCCTTTTCGCCGCGCAGGCGGCGCGCCAGCAACTGGCGGGCACTCACGACGCCGATGATGTCGTGCATGCCGCCACGCACCACGGGGAAGCGGGCGTGGTCGGAATCCTCGATGCGGCGCAGGTTCTCGTCGAGCGGCGCCTCCACGTCGAGGAACACCACGTCGCCGCGCGGCACCATCAGCGAGGCGAGCTGCCGGTCATCCAGCCGGAACACGTTGCGCACCATGGTGTGTTCCTGCTGCTCGATGATGCCCGCCTCGGAGCCTTCGACCAGCAGCGCGTGGATTTCCTCTTCCGTCACGCCAGGGCCACGGTTGGTTTTGACGCCGAGCAGGCGCAGCACCAGTCGGGTGGATCCGGAGAGCAGCTTGACGAACGGGGTCGAGGCGACGGCGAGCCAGGAAATCGGCCGCGCCACCCTGCGGGCGATGCTTTCAGGCGCCAACTGGCCGAGCCGCTTGGGCACCAGTTCACCAAGGACGATGGAAAAGTAGGTCAGGCCCGCCACGACGATGGCCGTGGCCACGTAGCCCGCCGTTGGTTGTGGCACGCCAAATTGCGCTACCCAAGCGCCAAGTGGCTGCGCCAGCGTCGATTCGCCGACCACGCCGTTCAGCACGCCGATCGACGTAATGCCGATCTGCACGGTCGAGAGAAAGCGCGTGGGGTCTTCGCCCAGCTTGACGGCCTCGATCGCGCCGGTGTCGCCGTCCTCGATGTGGCGCTGCAGCCGGGCCTTGCGGGCGGTGACGAGCGCAATCTCGGACATGGCAAAGAGGCCGTTCAACAGAATCAGCGCCAGTAATATGGCAATTTCCATCAGGGTGCGCGCCCTGCGCGCGCGGGGGTTGAAAAGAGTTCACAAGCATACCATTCACGCGTGACGCGACGACGGTCTGGTGATGCATCCGGCACCGGCGCGGAAGTGACGCGTGCCTGCCTGCCGGTCATGACCTTGCAGGTAATCGCCACGACGACCTCCCTGTGCTGTAATGCCGTCATGGAAACCCTGACTCCCGGCTCCGAGGTCGCACTCGATTTCCCTGCGCTCCTGCGCTACTGGCGCGGCAAGCGTGGCTACAGCCAACTCGCGCTGTCCCTGGCTGCGGGCGTGTCGCAGCGCCACATCAGTTTTCTGGAGTCCGGCCGCGCGCGGCCGAGCCGGGAAATGGTGCTGGCACTGTCGGAGCGCCTTGGCGTGCCACTGCGCCAGCGCAACCGGCTGCTGCTCGCCGGGGGGTATGCGCCGGCGTACAGCGAGCACGCGCTGGCGTCGCCGCCGCTGCAGATGGTGCAACAGGCCATCGCGCTGATCCTGGCCAAGCAGGAGCCGTATCCGGCCGTGGTGCTGGACCGCTTCTGGAACATGGTCAATGCCAACGATGCCTACCGGCGCATGCTCGAGGTGCTGCTCGGCGGCCGCGCGCCCACGTCGCTGGACATGGCCGGCCAAGGGAAGGGCGCGCGCATCAACCTGATGCTGACGGTCTTCGATCCCAACGGCTTGTGGCGCGTCATCGAGAACGCGCGCCAGGTGGGGCGCTACCTGTTGCGGCGGGTCTGGCAGGAACTCCAGACTCAGGCGCACGACCAGACCGCGCGCGAGATCTTTCGCCGCATCGCGGCCTGGCATCCGGACATGGTGGGGCCCGGCGGCGTGCTGCTGGCCGACGACGAACTGTCGGACGGCCCGCCGCCGCCGGTGCTGCCCGTGGTGCTGCGGGCGGGCAGGTTCCAGGCGTCGCTGTTCTCGACGCTGACGACACTTGGCATCCCGCAGGACGTCACGCTGCAGGAGTTGCGCATCGAGAGTTTCTATCCGGCCGACGACGACACGCGCGCCGTGTTCGAGGCGCTCGCCGCCCGGCGTGGGGCGCGAGGCGGATAGATAACATCCGTCCGACGAAAAAAGCACAGTCGTGCTAACATGCCCCGGCCGTTGGCGATGACGGACTGCCCCTCGGGCAGCGGCGCATCGCGACGGCAATCGTTACGTCTTCAGGGCGGGGTGGAAGTCCCCACCGGCGGTATGCCGCATGGCGCGAAATGCGCCGCGGCGAGCCCGCGAGCGCCTGCACGGTGTGCAGGGTCAGCAGACCTGGTGAGAGGCCAGGGCCGACGGTCATAGTCCGGATGAAAGAAGATGGGCGGTGCTTGCCTTGCCAGTGCCTCGGGGCGCCGGCGCGCGCTCCCACGTTCCCTTGGGGGAGGCGCGTTGCATGGCGTTGCCGGGTCCGTGCTTGCGCGGCCGTGGCGACCCCATGGCCGGCTGCCGCATTGGCTTGCGCAATCCTCGCTGATCCCCTGAAACGCCCACTGGTCTGTTGAGCAAGGAGCGTTTCACATGTTGTCTCCCAATCCTGTTGAAGAATCCCCCACCCAAGCCCATGCCGAAGCGGTCGAGTTGGCCGATGGGCGCCCGCTGGCGCAGCGCATTGCCCAGGCGCTGGAAGCGATGCGCGAGGGCCGTCCTGTCGTGCTGCTCGACGATGACGACCGCGAGAACGAGGCCGATCTGATCCTGGCCGCCGAGCGGCTGACGCCGTCCAACATGGCGATGATGATCCGCGAATGCAGCGGCATCGTCTGCCTGTGCCTGACCGGGGAAAAGACCGCGCAGCTTGGTCTGCGGCCGATGGTCGAGCACAACCGGAGCCAGTACGGTACTGCCTTCACCGTCTCGATTGAAGCGCGCGAGGGCGTTACCACCGGCGTCAGCGCCGTCGACCGCATCACGACCATCCAGGCGGCGATCGCCGCCGATGCAGGCACCGATGCCGTGGTCAGCCCCGGCCACGTGTTCCCGCTGGTGGCGGTGGACGGTGGTGTGCTGGCGCGCCGTGGGCATACCGAAGGCTCGGTGGACCTGGCGCGGATGGCCGGCCTGTCGCCGGCAGCCGTGCTGTGCGAGTTGATGAATCCGGACGGCACCATGGCGCGCCGGCCGGAGGCGGTGGCCTTTGCCGAGATGTACCGTCTGCCGGTGCTGACCATTGCCGATCTGGTCGCCTGGCGGACACAGCAAGGCTAGGTGGCGTGCTCGCCGGCTAAGCCGGCCTGTGCGGCATCTGGAAGGCTGCGCGTGCGTGTATGCGACAATACGGGCCGTTTTCCCGTCAATACGAGGGTTGTTCCATGTTGTTTCGCATATTCCTGCGCGCTGCCTGCCTGCTGGGCGGCGCTGTCATCGGCGCCGCGGCGCATGCTGAACCTGCCGCGCCGGGCGCGGTGCGGCCCGCCGCGGCCGCCGGCCTGTACCAGTGCCAGGGCCCCAATGGCGGCACCATCTTCCGTTCCACCCCGCGTGAAGGCTGTGCGGTGCTGGCTGCGCCGGACCCGGCCGCGCCTGATCCGCAGCGCTGGCTCCCGCTAATGGGCGCCAACGGGGTGATTTCGTACTTCGACCAGTCCGCCGTGCGCAGGCGTGGCCAGGAGGTCGGCGTGGTGGTGATGCGCAACGCTCCCGCGGGCGGCATCCGGACCACCAGCGGCGAGCCGATCGGCTCCTCGCTGCGGCGCATGGTGATCGACTGCGCGACGTCGACGTACACCATGGTGGAGCAGACGCTCTACACGAAACGCTATGCCCGCGGCGAATCGCTCTACACCGTCCGGGCGCCCAATGCCGGCACGATGCAGCCGGCCGTGGCCGGCTCGGTCGCCGGTGAGCTGATGAATCGGCTCTGTCGTTGAGCGGTTCCCCTACCTAGGGTTTGTCCGAGTCAACCTGTTGACCTGTCGGCCCGTTTTTGCGGATGACAGTGGGCGGGCGTGCGCGATGCGTATTCCCCTCGACAGTCGATACAGGCAACACGACACGACATGACATGGCTCACAAGGAGGCAGAGATGAAGAAGTGGATCGTAATGCTGTCGCTGGCAATGTTCGGCGCGGGCGCTTTCGCGCAAGCTACCCCGGCCGCTCCGGCTGCCCCGGCCGCGGCTGGCGATAAGCCGGCCGCCGCGCCGGCCAAGGACAACACGGCCCAGCCGAAGGCGAAGAAGAGCAGCAAGAAGAAGAATCACGCGCCGAGCTCGAAAGATCCCATGATGAACAAAGGCGCCTGAGCGCCGGATGTGACTGGCGGCGGGTGGCCCGCTTCCCGAGCGGGAGGCATGGCGCCACCTGAGCCCGCCCCGCCGCCGGCGCACAGGCGCCGGATGGATGTCCTGCGGCACGTGAGGGTGCCGGCCGGGAGGGCAGGACAGGCAGGCGGATGAGAGAGGCTTTCAGCCTCTCTCTTTTTTTGTGCATGCCGTCTTGCGGCCCATCGGCCCTGCCTGGATGCCCGCGCTTTTACTTTGCAGAATGCAACGCAATTTGAGTATGCTTACCGTCACCTGGCGCCCCCCGCGACTAGCCAAATGTCCGTGAGCGAGGGCGCCGCACTAAAACGGGAGCGGGCATGACAACGCGAGCATCGCGATGGCTGTTGGCAGGTATCTGGCGGTTGGTGGTGGCACGGGCGGGCGGCATGTTGCTGCCGGTGTTCCTGATGCTGGCGGCGCATGGCGCATGGGCGGCGGGGAGCGCATCGGCGCCGGAAGCCGTACGCGCTCAGGCGGTCGAGTTGCGCCTGATGGATCGTCCGGTGGCGGAGTTCCGGGCTGTGCTCGGTGGCGCGCTGCCCGCTGACCGCGCCAGTCGCGCGCGCGCCATGTTCGACAGCCTCAGCGAGGCGCAACTGGCGCAGCCCCTCGGGCGCGTGCGAGCCAGCGTCGGCGATATCAACGGCGTGGTGTTCCGGCTGGGCGACCGCCTGCTGTTCGCGTTGACCGAAGGGGATCTCGATCCGGCCGAAGGACTGACCATCGATGCCGCGGCGGACCAGGTCGGCGCGCGCGTGCAGGCCGCGATCGATGCCCGGCGTCAGCAGATGCACTGGCCCAACCTCGTGCGGGGCGGCGTGCTGAGCGTTGTTGGCCTGGCGGTGCTGGTGGGACTGGCCTGGGGCATCGGCCGGATGCGCAACGGCGTGCGCGCGCGCCTGCAGGCGGCGCTCGAAACCCACGTGCTGCGCCGCGCCGGCAGCCAGTTCGACTGGACCGGCGCGCTCTATCAGCTTGTCAGCCGGATCGTGCAGATCTTCGCGATCGGCCTCGTGGCGGTGCTGGCCTTCCTCTGGTTCCAGTTCGTGATGGAGCAGTTCCCGATCACGCAGCCGACTGGCGACCGCATGGGCGAGTTCATCCTGTCGCTGCTGTCGCACATCGCGCTCGGCGCGGTGGAAGCAATCCCAGGCATCATTACGGTCGCCGTCATCCTGCTGATCACGCGCGCGCTGCAGACGCTGGTGTCGAACGTCTTCGTGGCCGTGCAGAAGGGGCAGATCACCGTGCCCGGCCTGCATCCCGAAACCGCCGGCGCCACGCGGCGGCTCGCCGGCGTGGTGGTGTGGGCGCTGGGCTTCACGTTTGCCTATCCGTACATCCCTGGCTCGCAGAGCGATGTCTTCAAGGGTCTGTCGGTGCTGATCGGCTTCATGGTGACGCTGGGCTCGGCCAACGTCGTGAACCAGTTGATGAGCGGCATGGTGGTGGTCTACTCGCGTGCGCTGCGCCGTGGCGACATGGTCAGCATTGGCGACACCGTGGGCACCGTCGCGGGGCTGGATGCGTTGTCGGTCAAGATCATCAACCTGCGCAACGAGGAGGTGACGCTGCCCAATGCCGTGGTGGTCGGCAGCGCGATCCACAATTTCTCGCGTCACGGCACCGCGCGCCAGGGGCAGGCCGTCGAGGATCCGCGCGGCGCGCTGGTGTCCACGTCCGTGACGATCGGCTACGACTCGCCCTGGCGGCAGATTCACGCGATGCTGCTGGCGGCCGCGAGCCGGGCGAAGCACGTGGTCGCCGAGCCGACGCCGTTCGTGCTGCAACGGGGCTTGTCGGACTACTACGTGGAGTACGAGTTGTTCGTCGCGCTCGATCATCCGCGCAATCGCTTCTACGCATTGTCGGCGCTGCACGCGGCCATCCAGGACGAGTTCAACACCCACGGCGTGCAGATCATGTCGCCGCACTTCCTTGGCCAGCCGGAGCAGGCCGTCGTCGTGCCCAAGGAAGACTGGTTCCGCGCGCCCGGCCACCCCGGCATTGATCCCGCCGCGCGGTCGCACGGCGGCGCGCAGGCGTCGAACGAAGCCGCACCCGTCGAGCAGGATCAGCGGCAGTCTTAGTTTTGTATAGAGATGCCGTCGTCGTGGGCGCCCGAAGTGGGCGCCGCGACGACGGCGGTCTTCAAACTGCCGTTACTTGTCGCCGACGTGGCGCGACTTCCATTTGCCGTCGGACTGCTTGCAGAACCAGCCGGCCCAGGTTTCCTCGGCGCTGCCGCGCTTGAGTTCGGTCTTTGCGCGGCGGCAAGGCTGGCCCTTGTCAGTCTTGCTCTCGACCATCGTGATCGTGCCGTCGATCTGCTGGCGCTTGCCCTCGGCCGGATAGGTCCACGTTGCGCTCTGGCCGTCCGCCGTATCGGCAAGCGCCTTGCCGACCGATTGCGCAAACGCTTTCGACTCCTTCTGGTTCATGGTGCCGATGATGCTGCTGGTCAGGAAGTTGTCGAAGTACGCCAGCGCGGGCGCCGCCGGGCCGAAGGCGAGGGCGGTTGCAATGGCGGACAGCAGGGCCAGGCGCGTCGCGCGAGCTTGGCGGGGATGACGTCGAGGCAGCATGACGGTTTCCTTGTGGGTCAGGGGAAGCGCGGCGGGACCGCGCGATTCAGAAGGCGATTGTAAGCCCGTGGCAAGCCATTGAGGAGCTTGCGTCACGAAAGGTGTTCGCCACACGGCTTCTCGGTTGACGCCACGATGCCGCTGGCCTAGTTTGGATTGTCGGCATGACATGGAGCAGCGGTGGCCGGGGGCGGCGCCGGGCCAAGTGATGCCGCAGCCTGGAAACGGCCGTGCCATGCGCCTTTCGGGCAACCGGCGTTTCATTTTGTTGCAAACGTTGCGTGATCGAAACGTGACTTCCGAGGCTCCGATTGTTAAGGTTTGTACAGCATTGCAACAACGCAGTGACAGAGCCCCCTCAGGCTCATGCCTCGGCAGCCGGCCCTCGCCAGATTCGGTGGGACGCGTGGCTACGCGGGTTGGTCCGTCTCTTGCTGTACCGCACGACGGATCGACCGCACCGGCTGCCCCTTCGCCCGGCCGACTGGTCGCCTTTCACGCTCTTGCCCGGCATTCATGTCCGCATATCCGTCATCGCCGCCCCCGGCGCACACTGCCATTCCACGCCGTCCGATCACGCCCCGGACCTGCCGCCGCGCGCGCCTGGTCGGATGGCTGTCAGGCGGCGTGCTGGCGATGGTCGCGTTCGCGGCCCATGCCTTTGACTTCGACATGGTGGCGGCGCGCGCACGGCAACTGGCGGCCTCGCCGTACAAGCCCGCGCCGCACAGCCTGCCGCAGGAGTTGCGCGAACTGTCCTACGAGCGCTATCGCGAGATTGAATACAAGCCCGAGCGCTTCGCGTGGCGCAACGCCAAGCTGCCGTTCGAGCTGTCGTTCTTCCACGAGGGCATGGTGTTCGACCAGCCCGTCAAGATCAACGAGATTGTCAGCGGTGGGGTGCGTGAATTCCGTTTCGATCCTGCCGCGTTCCAGTACGGCTCGCACAAGATCGACCCGGCCAAGCTCAAGGGGTTGGGCTTCGCCGGCTTCCGGGTGTTGTTCCCGCTGAATCAGGGCAAGCGCAAGGACGAAATCGCTTCGTTCCTCGGTGCCAGTTATTTCCGGGCGCTGGGCAAGGACCAGTGGTATGGCCTGTCGGCGCGCGGCATCGCGGTGGACACCGCGCTCAATTCCGGCGAGGAGTTCCCGCGTTTCGTCGAGTATTGGATCGAACGCCCGTCGGCGACCGACAAGCAGATTGTCATCTACGCGCTGATGGATTCGCGGCGCATCAGCGGCGCCTACCGCTTCGTCATCAAGCCGGGCGCCGAGACGGCGATGGAGGTCAAGTCCCGCCTGTTCCTGCGCGAGAACGTGAGCAAGCTGGGCCTGGCGCCGCTGACCAGCATGTACCTGTTCGGCGAGAACCAGCCGTCGCCGGCGACGGACTTCCGCCCGGAGGTTCACGATTCGGACGGCCTGTCGGTGCACCTTGGCACCGGCGAGTGGATCTGGCGGCCGCTGGTCAATCCGAAGCGGCTGCTTGTCACGTCGTTCGCGGCCAGCAACCCGCAGGGCTTTGGCCTGATGCAGCGCGACCGCAACTTCGACAACTACCAGGAGATCGGCGCATGGTACGAACGCCGCCCGAGTGCCTGGGTGGAGCCCAAGGGCAACTGGGGCTCCGGCCGCGTGGAGCTGGTGCAGATTCCCACGCCGGACGAGACCAACGACAACATCGTGGCGTACTGGGTCCCGGACGCGTCGCCAAAGCCGAAGCAGCCCTTCGACTACGAATACCGTCTGCTGTGGCAGAAGGACGGCGAGAATCTGCCGCCGCTGTCGTGGGTAACGCAGACCCGCCGCGGCCAGGGGCTGTCCCACAAGCCCGACGATACGAGCTTTTCGCTGATCGTCGACTTCGAGGGCCCGGCCTTCAAGACGCTGGCGCCCGGTGCGCGCATCGATCCGGTGATTTCGGCGGATGCCAACGCCGAACTGCTGAAGACGACGGTGCAGCGCAACGACACCACCGGCGGCTGGCGCATGACGATGTTCCTGCGCCGCAAGGACGAGAACAAGCCGGTTGAGTTGCGCGGCTACCTTCGCAACGGCAATACCACCCTATCCGAGACATGGAGCTACATCTTTCCCCCAGGCTAAAGCAGCGCACGGCCCAGGCGGCATGCGAGCGCTATGTCGACCGCCTGCCGGCCTCGCCGGAACTGCGCCGCGAGTTGCTGGACGACACCCGGCGCCCTCCGGCCGCGCCCCTCGCCAGCATGCTGGCTGACGGCGGCGAGGCACCGACCGCCATGCGCCGGCTGCAGTCCCGGCTCGCGGCAAAGGACGCCACGGGCAAGCCGGGCGGCGCCACCTATGCATCGGTCGCGCGCCGTTTCACGATGGCCTACGGCAATCCGCAGGACGGTGGCAAGCCGTTGCTGCAGCGGCGCGGCGATGGCACGGTTCATGTCGCCACCGGTCCGCAACCGCAGCGCGGCTCGATGGTGCCGCGCCAGTGGCCGCCGCATGTGGTCACCGGCTGGCTGCGCAATGGCTGGCGCCGCCTGCTGGGCAAAACGCCGGTGCCCGAGACCTGGGACACCCTGCATGACGGCCCCGATGCCGAGGGCAAGTGGCACCCGGCCGGCTCGCACCGCCGCTGGGTCTTGCTCGGTCTGGTGATCGGGCAGACGGCGCTCGCCACGCATTTCATGACCCAGGTGCTGCCTTACAAGGGGACCGATCCGCTCGAGATCGCCATCCTGGCGCTGTTCGCCGTGCTGTTCTCGTGGGTCTCCGCCGGCTTCTGGACGGCGATGATGGGCTTTCTCGTGCTGGCCATCGGCGGCGACCGCCACCTGATCTCGCGCACGGCTGCGCCCGACGCGCCGATCGCGCCGGACGCGCGCACGGCGGTCATCATGCCGATCTGCAACGAAGACGTGACACGCGTGTTCGCGGGCCTGCGCGCCACGTATGAATCGCTGCAGCGAACCGGCCAGCTCGCCCAGTTCGATTTCGTCGTGCTGTCCGACAGCGGCGACCCGGACCTGCGCACGGCCGAGAACGATGCCTGGATGGAACTTTGCCGCGCGGTCGGTGGCTTCGGGCGCATTTTCTACCGGTGGCGGCGCCACCGCGTCAAGCGCAAGACCGGCAACGTGGCGGACTTCTGTCGCCGCTGGGGCAGCAAGTATCGCTACATGGTGGTGCTGGACGCCGACAGCGTGATGAGCGGCGACTGCCTGGCCACGCTGGTGCGGCTGATGGAGGCGAACCCCGGCGCCGGCATCATCCAGACCGCGCCGCTCGCGGTGGGGCGCGACACGCTGTACGCGCGCGTGCAGCAGTTCTCCACACGCGTGTACGGCCCGCTGTTCACCGCCGGCCTGCATTACTGGCAACTGGGCGAGTCGCACTACTGGGGCCACAACGCGATCATCCGCATCAAGCCCTTCATGGAGCACTGCGCGCTGGCGCCGCTGCCGGGCAAGGGGCCGCTGTCGGGCGAGATCCTGTCGCACGATTTCGTCGAGGCCGCGCTGATGCGCCGCGCCGGCTGGGGCGTGTGGATTGCCTACGACCTGCCGGGTTCCTACGAGGAATTGCCGCCGAACCTGCTGGACGAGGTCAAGCGCGATCGTCGCTGGTGCCAGGGCAACCTGATGAACTTCCGCCTGTGGATGAAGCAGGGCTTCCACATGGTGCACCGGGCGGTGTTCCTGACCGGCATCATGGCGTACCTGTCGGCGCCGCTGTGGTTCCTGTTCCTGGTGCTGTCCACGGCGCTGCTCGCCAAGCACGCGCTGGTGCCGCCCGAGTACTTCTCCCAGCCGTACCAGTTGTTTCCGACCTGGCCGGAGTGGCATCCGGAGAAGGCGCTGGCGCTGTTTTCCGCCACGGCGACGCTGTTGTTCCTGCCCAAGCTGGCCAGCGTGCTGCTGCTGATGAAACGATCGCGCGACTACGGCGGCCCGCTGCAACTGGTGGCCAGCATGCTGGTCGAGATGGCGATGTCCGCGCTGCTGGCGCCAACGCGCATGCTGTTCCACACCAAGTTCGTGGTGGCCGCCTACAGTGGCTGGGGCATTTCCTGGAAATCGCCGCCGCGCGAGGACGCCGAGACGTCCTGGGGCGAGGCGCTGCGCCGCCACGGATGGCATACCGTCCTGGGATTGGCCTGGGGCGCGCTGGTGTACTGGCTCAATCCGTCCTTCGTGTGGTGGCTGCTGCCGATCGTCGGTTCGCTGGCGCTGTCGGTGCCCATGTCGGTGCTGTTGTCGCGCGTGTCGCTGGGCCGCGCGGCGCGCCGCGCGGGGCTTTTCGTCATCCCCGAGGAAACGCGGGTGCCGCGCGAGATCGCCGAGATGCAGCAGCACGTGGAAGCCGCGCCGGACGTGCCGGGGTTTGCCGATGCCGTCGTCGATCCCGTTGCCAACGCGTTGATGTGTGCCACCGCCACGGCGCGCACCATCCAGCCCGAGGCGGCCCGGTTGCAGCATGCCGCACTGGTGCAGCACGCGCTGACGAACGGCCCGGCGTCGCTGTCGCCCGCGCAGAAGCATGTGCTGCTCGGCGATCCGTTTGCGCTCGCCATGCTGCATGAGTTGGTATGGAGTTCTCCGCTGGCCGATGGCGGCTGGAAGGAGACGCGGGTGCTGCTGCGTCGCGCGGCAAACGTGCTGCCGTTGCGGCCCCGGGTGGCCTGACGGCCGGGTATCGGGAATCCGGAGGCGGTATCGCCAGACGGGCGCTCATGGAGCGCCCGTTTTACGTTCGAGGCCCGCGCCAGCGCGATGGCGCCCCGTGAACTACGCGGGCACGACGTCCCTCCCCGCCAGGAAACGCCCGAAGCCGCGCTCCTTGCCCAGCGCCTCGGCGAATCCGGTATCGCGCTGGTAGGCGACCCGGCCATGGATGACGGTGGCTTCCACCGCCGCATCGTTGCGCTTCACCAGGCGCATCAGCCCGAGGTTTTCCATCGGCGCCTCGCTCACTTCGTCCAGCTCGTCGGTCAGGCCCTCGGGGTCGATGATCACCAGGTCCGCCCGGTCGCCTGCGCGGATGTAGCCGGCGTCCACCCCGGCGAAGTCGGCCAGTTCGCCGGTCAGGCGGCGCACCGCATGGCCGGTGTCCATGAACGGCTGGCCGGCCAGCTCGGCATCGCGCACGTACTTGAGGAACCGCAACGGGAAGTTGTACTGCGCGTGGGAGGCCAGATGCGCGCCGGAGTCGGCAAAGCCCGGCTGGGTCCAGGGGCTGGCCAGCAGCTTGTGCATGACCTGCGGGCGGTGGTTGCCGTAGCAGGTGGTCCACTTCAGGGCATCCCGGTACTGGCTGGCGAGGTCGAGGAAGGCGTCCACCGCGTCCTGGCTCCGTTGGCGGCCGATCTCCTCGAAGTTGCGCCCGATCAGACTGGTGTCCGGGCATTCGCGCACCCAGCAGTCGGACAGCCGACGGTGCCACAGGCCGAGGCTGAGGGAGGCCTTGATGTCCTTGCGGAAGCGCGCGCGGAAGGCCGGGTCCTGGATGCGCGTGTAGAGTTCCTCCGGATCCCTGATGTTGCGCAGCACCTCGCCGGCGCCGAACTCCTCGAAGCCATTCATTTTCAGGCCCTCGATGCGCACGTTGAAGGGCGCCGGCAACGTCTGCCAGCGGAAGTGCCCGCGCAGCACGCGGTTGGCCAGCCAGCCCGAGGCACGGGTGATGCGGTGCATGAAGGGCTGCGACTTGAGGTCCAGGGCCGTCAGCATGCTGCACTTGAGCGGCTTGCGGAACCAGCCGTGGGCCTGCCAGAGGAAGGCGAAGACGTTGATCTTGGTGACCGCGTTGGGTGCGCCCTGCATCAGCGCGCCGCGCCGGCGCAGCACGGCGAACAGGCGGGAGAACTCCTTCCAACTGGCGAAGGTGGAGGGCAGGGGGCTGGACCAGGCGCGCTCGCCGTCCATCTTGTCCAGTCGCGTGGTCATCACCGAGAGGCCGAAGCAGCCGGCGTCCAGGGCCTCGTTGAGCAACTGCTCCATGCGCTGCAGCTCCGCCTCGGTCGGCCTCGCGCCGCTGGTGGCGCGCGCCAGGCCCATGACCGCCACGCGCAGTTCGGAGTGGCCGAGGAAGGAGCACAGGTTCGGCCCCAGCGGCAGCGTTTCGTAGAAGGCGCGATAGCCGGCGGCGTCGCGCCAGGTGCGCTTCTCGCGCAGGATCGGCAGCACCAGCTCGCGCGGCACCGCCTCGACGCGCGTGAACAGGTCGGAGCAATCCTCGGCCTCGCCCAGCACCATGCTGATGGAGCAGGAGCCCAGGGCCACCGTGGTCACGCCGTGGCGTACCGATTCCCGCAGCGCGGGCGCGGCGATCACTTCGGCGTCGTAGTGCGAGTGGATCTCCAGGAAGCCTGGCGTCACCCATCTGCCGTGGGCGTCGATCACCTGCGGGCAGCCATTCTCGTCCAGTGGCGAGGTGCTGACGATGTCGATGCGTCCGTCGCGGATGCCCAGGTGGCGCTGCGCGCCGGGGGCGCCGCTGCCGTCGAAGTACAGCCCGTTGCGGATGATGATGTCGTAGCTCACGGAAGGCTCCAGGGGGCCAGCAGCAGGGTGCCGCTGAGCAGTAGCACCAGGTGGATGGCCAGGCGGAAGTGTTTCTCGGCGCAGCGCCGGTGGAGGATCTCTCCCAGCCACAGGCCCAGCGGCAGCAACGGCGCGTAGGCCAGCACCTGGGGCAGTGCCGGGCGCAGGCGGCCGTCGAGGATGAAGGCCAGGGTCAGCAGGCCGTTGAGGGTGAGCCAGACGCACACCAGGGTGGCGCGCAGGCGCGACTTGTCCAGCGGCTGGCTAGCCAGCGCGTAGACCAGCAGCGGTCCGCCAGAGGCGAACAGGCCCTGGCAGACCCCGGCGGCGCCAGTGGCCAGGCGCATTGCCCAGCGCGGCACCTGACCCCCGGGCGTGCCCCGGATGCCGCGGTGCAGTTCGCGAGCGGCGAATCCGAGGATCAGCAGGCCGAAGCCACGCTTGAGCAGATGCGGGTCCAGCCACGGCAGCAACAGGTAGCCGATCGCCATGCCCAGCAGCATCCCCGGCAGCAGGGTGGCCAGCAGCAGCTTCCACTGGACCAGACGCCGATTGCGCCACGCCAGGTAACTGGTGAGGAGAACGTTCAGCGGAACCAGCACCGGCAGCAGTTGTTCGATAGGCAGCAGCAGCGCGCCCAGAGACAGAGAAACCACCACGCTGCCAAAGCCGGTGACCGCCTCCAGGGTGTAGGCCAGCAAGATAAAGGTGCCGAGGGCGGGAGCCGTGTAGGGCATCGGCCGATCACCGCGTCGGGTGCGCCAGGCAGGTCCCCGGCAGGGGCGTGCGGCGCGACCAGAACAACGCCAGGCCCAGGCCGGTGATTAGTTGCCAGCAGCCCCAGAAGGCGGCGATGAGCAGCATGCCGCCGGCCTCGGGGAAAAAGGTGAGGATCAGCGCCATGCCCAGCGCCGAGTTGTGGATGCCGCTTTCCAGGGTCACGGCGCGCACGTCGGCCTCCGCCAGCCGGCAGGCCTTCGCGCACAGGTAGCCCAGGGCCAGGGCAGCGCCGTTGAGCAGCAGCACCAGCCAGAAGAACAGGTGGAAGTAGGCGACGAACTGCTGATAGTTCTTCACGAAGGCCATGATCACGAAGGCCGCCAGCACCAGTAGCGAGAAGACGCGCATGGGCTTCTCGAGGCGCCGCGCCAGGGCCGGGCGGCGGCGCCCCAGGGCCATGCCGGCGAGCATCGGCAGGACCAGCACCAGCAGCACCGTGGCCAGCAACTCGACCGGGTCGATGTGGATCTGCGCGAGCAGCGCCCGGGTATCCGGCGCCAGGCTGGCATAGAGGGCGAAGTTGAAGGGCGTGAAGAAACCGGCGGACAGCCCGGACACCGCGGTGACGCTGGCCGATACCGCAACGTTGCCGCGTGCCAGCCAGGTCATGACGTTGGAGAAGCTGCCGCTCGGACAGGTCGCCACCAGCAGCATGCCCAGGGCCAACTGCGGGTCGATCGGTAGCAGGTTGGCCAACAGGCAGGCGCCGGCAGGCAGCAGCAGGAACTGCACCAGCATGCCGATCAGTGGCGCCTTGGGCGCGCGCAAGATGCGGGTGAAATCTTCGCGGCGCAGTTCCAGGGAGACGCCGAACATCATCAGCGCGATGATGGCGTTGAGCGCCAGCATCGAGGCGCCGGCAAGTTCGAGGTGGACGGCGGGCATCAGCGCGCCTCCCGAATGGGCGCGGGGAGCGGGAAGCAAGGCATGGGGGCTCGTTTGTCTTTGTCGTTGTGTTGGGCAAGAATACGCGCTCGGCCCGCCGCATTGATGGCTCAAACAGGACTTTTCCCGGTTAATTCAGGACCATGCCCAACGCCCCCTCGATCACCGTGCACTACGTCCAGGGCATCCTCCAGGCCGCCGCGCGCCTGGGCCTGGCGTTGCACGCCGGGGTCCAGGTCCTGGGCGGCGACGCGCGCGTTCCCCTGGAACGCCAGGACGAGTTGTGGGAAGGACTGTGCGCGGCCAGCGCCGACCCGCTGCTCGGCCTGCGTCTGGGCAGTGCGCTGCAGGTCGGGCACCTGGACATGGTCGGTGCCTTGCTGATGAGTTGCGAGACGTTCGGCGAGGCGCTGGAAGCGCTGCTGGAGTACTACCCGATCATCGCCGAGGGCAGCGAATTCACCCTGCACCGGAAGGGCGGACAGGCTGTCCTGGCCTACCGGCCCAGCTACCGGGCGCACCGCGCCGAGCGGGTGGAGGCGGTGCTGGCGAGCCTGGTTCACCTCACGGCCTGGATCACCGGCGGCCACGTGCGCCCGGTGGCCATGCGGATCAGCCATGCCGCGCGCGGACCCGGGGAGAGCTACCGTGCGCTGCTGGGCCTGCTGCCCGCCTTCGCGGCTGCCGAGAATGTCCTGGTGTTCGCCGAGGGGGATCTGGCGGTGCCGCTGATCCAGGCCAACGCGCCCATGCGCGAGCACCTGCGCCAGTTGGCCGACGCCCAGTTGCAACGCCTGGGCGCGCAGAGCCTGGCGGCCCGGGTCCAGACAGTGCTGCGTGAACATCCGCGGTGGGGCAAGGAACGGATCGCCGAGGGTCTGGGCCTGAGCGGCCGCCACCTGAACCGGCGGCTGGCCGAGGAGGGCAGCAGCTTCAAGCTGCTGCGCGAGCAGGTGCTGCACGCCATGGCGGAGCAGTGGCTGCGCGGCCCGGCGCGTGTGGCGGAGGTCGCCGGGCGCCTGGGCTTTTCCGACGAAAGCGCCTTCGCCAAGGCCTTCCGCCGCTGGAGCGGGATGACGCCGGGACAGTTTCGCCAGGGCGCGAAGACGCTCGCGACCCCGCTTGGAGACGACGCCGGCGTTCCCGCGCAAGCTGGCGCGGCTGAGTCAGGAACGGAAGCGGCGGAGCCTGACCGTTCCGCTGTACGCCCCAGGAAATAGAAGCAATCGGGCCAGGACGACCTAGCGCAGCGCCGCCGTGCAGATCGGCCCGTTGATATAGACGTCGCCGACGCGGCGTTCGCCACGGCCGTTGCGCGTCATGTAGCGAAACATCATGCTGACACCGATCTTGGTCAGGATTTCCACATCGCGGTTGGCGCAGATGTTGCGCTGGAGCGGGGCGGCATAGTTGACCTCGAAGCTCGCCAGGTCGAGCATCGGCCCGCGGTAGTTGGTCAGCTCCAACTGGAAGAGGATGTGCTTGCCGGGCACGGACTGGCAGCGGCGCAGGCGCGTTTCGCCGTCGATTTCGATCGGCAACGCGTCGTTGAGCTGGCGGCAGGCGCGCGCCAGTATGCTGTCGGGGCGGTTGGTGTTGCGCAGCAACTCGGGAACACCGGCGGCGCCAGTGTTCTGGCCGGTTGCCGCGCCCTTGAGCATGCGCGCGAGCGGCTCGGCTTCGTCCACCGGTGTCGGTGCCACCGCGAACTTCGGCGGGACAGAGGCGGCAAGCTGCGCCGGCGCGGCCAATGACGGCAGCGGCAGCAGTAGCATGGCCACGGATCCGGCCAGGGCAAGCGAAGCGATAAACGGCGTCTGTCGTGTTCTCATGCAGATAAACGGTACCGAGGACGGCACCCGTGATCCGTCTCCCGCGGTGCGTCGGGCTGCGCGGTGCGCAACGATGGGCGCACGCGCCCGGTCGTTGCGGACAGGGGGGCATTGTACCCTTCAGCCCGGCACACGTGAAAGCCGCGCCACATGTCAAACGCGCGTCGCACTGGCTTGTTGCGGTGCCGCGCGAGTACCGGCAACGGCTGCGCGCCGAAGCCGGGTGCTGCCGAACCGTCGAGCTCGATTCGTTAGCATGTGCAACAATTGCGCTTCGTTGTTCTGCTGTTTGCCCCTGGCCGGGTTCTCCGCGCCGTGCACGGGCCCTCCTTCGGATCCTCCTGATGAAGTCAACCTCCGGCGCGCGCGAGTCCGCGCGCTTTCCCCTCTGGCTCTTGGTCTGCGCGTCGTTGACGGCCCTGGGGCCGCTGTCGATCGACATGTATCTGCCGAGCTTTCCGTCGCTGGCGGCGGACCTTGGCACGGATATCGGCCAGATTCAGCTCACCCTTGGCACGTTCCTGGTCGGGCTGGCGGTGGGGCAGGCCTTCTACGGACCGATCAGCGACCGCTTCGGCCGCAAGCCGCCGCTGTATGCCGGCCTGGCGCTGTACACGATCGCGGCGGTGGGCTGCGCCACGGCCGGCGGCGTGACATCGCTGATGGCGTGGCGGTTCCTGCAAGGGCTGGGCGGCTGCGCCGGCATGGTGGTCTCGCGGGCGGTTGTCCGCGACCGGCTGGAAGCCCATGAATCGGCCAGGGCGTTCTCGTCGCTGATGCTGGTGATGGGGCTGGCGCCGATTCTCGCGCCCATTCTTGGTGGCGCCATCCTTGGCGTGTTCGGCTGGCGCGCGATCTTCTGGGTGCTGGCCGTGGCCGGCATGCTGATCCTGCTGTTCGTGCACCGACGCATGGAAGAGACGCTCGACCGCGGCCGCGCCGCCCCGCTGCGGTTCGGCTCGGTGATGCGCAGTTACGGCGAGTTGCTGAGGGACCGCGAGTTCCTCGGGTATTCGATGACCGCTGGCTTTGCGCAGGCGGGAATGTTCGCCTATATCGCCGGGTCGCCGTTCGTGCTGATCGAGCTGCATGGCATCGATCCGTCCCACTACGGTTTTGTCTTTGGCGCCAATGCCCTCGGGTTGATTGGCATGTCTCAAGTGAATGCGCGGCTGGTGCGCGCGCGCCCGCTCGACCACGTCTTGCGTGCGGCGCTGGTCGGCCCCTGCCTCGCGGGGCTTGCCCTGGCGGTGGCGGCACTGGCCGGCTGGGCCGTGCTGCCGGTTTTGCTGATGGGCTTCTTTGTCTTCCTGGCATCGCTGGGCTGCATCCTGCCCAATGCGTCCGCGCTGGCGCTGACACACCAGGGGCATCGCGCCGGCACGGCATCGGCGATGATGGGGACGCTGCAGTTCTCGCTCGGCACGCTGGCCGGAGCGGCCGTCAGCCTGTGGCACGATGGCACCGCGTTGCCGCTGGCCGTGGTGATGGCGGCCAGCGGCACGGGTGCCGTGCTGATGCGTTGGGTCGGGCGGGGCAGCGCGAGCCGCTAAAGGGAAAGGCGCTCGCGCGAGGTCGCCGGGCTCAGGCCGCGGCGGCTTGCTGGTTCTGGACGACGATCATCTGCGCCGGCATCGGCGCGGCAAAGCCGGCCTGACCGAAGCTCTCGCGGATTACGCGGTTGGTGTCGAAGTAGACCTGCCAGTAGTTGTCGTTATGGCAGTACGGACGCACCGCCAGCACCGGACCGACCAGGGTGAACTCCAGGATCTCCACATCGACCTTGGGTTCCTCCAACACGTTGGGAATGGCCGCGACGCGTTCCCTGAGCAGCGCGATGGCCGCCGCGGCATCGGTGCTGCCCGCCAGTTGCGCCTTCAGGTCCACGCGGCGGAACGGGTTGGCGGTGAAGTTCTGGATGGTGTCCGAGAAGATCTTGTTGTTGCCGACCACCGTCAGCACGTTGTCCGGCGTATCGAGGCTGGTGGAGAACAGGCCGATCTCGCGCACGGTGCCGGTGACCCCGCCGATGGAGACGAAGTCGCCGACCTTGAATGGGCGCAGCACGACCAGGAAAGCCCCGGCCGCGAAATTGGACATCAGGCCCGACCAGGCCATGCCGATGGCCACGCCCGCCGCCGCGATCAGCGCCGCGAACGTGGTGGTCTGGATGCCGAAGTAACCGAGGATGCCGATCACCAGCACGATGTTCAGCGTGACGGTGACGATGGAGCCGACATAGCGCAGCAGCGTGGGGTCTACCTTTTGCCTGCCGAGCGCGCCCTGCACCATGCGCACGACGAAGTGGATCAGCCAGCGGCCGACCACCCAGAAGGCGAGGGCGGCAAGGATCTTGATCCCGAACTCGGTGGCGTAGCTGACAACCAGGTCCTGCAGTTTTTGCAACGATGCTGCATCCATCGGCGTTCTCCCGTGACTGACTGGCGTAGTGGTGTAGTGGCGTGATGGCGGGGTGGGGGCACCCCGCGAATGGTCTGGCGGTGGATCTGGCGCAGGCCCGGTGCACGCTGGCAAGGAAATGCCTGGAAGGCGCACGATGCGGCGCATGACGAGGGCAAGGCATTATTGCCCTGCCACTTGTGGAAGTTCAAGCAAAGAATTGTAGAAATGTCATTCGGCGGCGGAGCAACGCCCGCCGCCGTGCATCGCTACCAGTTGGTCTCGCGCTCGGGCGTGGCGGAGATGCGGTGCAGGCTGAGGTCCGCGCCGTTGAACTCGGCTTCCGGATCGAGGCGGATGCCGACGACCTTCTTCAGCGTGCCATACACTACCGTGCCACCGACGAGGGCGATGACGATGCCCAGCAGCGTGCCGATCAGTTGCGCGCCCGGCGAGACACCACCCATGCCGCCAAGCGCGCGCAGACCAAAGATGCCGGCGGCAATGCCGCCCCAGGCGCCGCACAGCCCGTGCAGCGGCCAGACGCCCAGCACGTCGTCGATGTGCCATTTATTCTGCGCGAGCGTAAACGTATAGACGAACAGCACGCCGGCCACCGCGCCGGTCGCCAGCGCGCCCAGCGGGTGCATCAGGTCCGATCCGGCGCAGACCGCCACCAGCCCGGCCAGCGGGCCGTTGTAGGCAAACCCGGGGTCGTTGCGGCCGGCAAGCCATGCCGCCAGCGTGCCGCCGGCCATCGCCATCAGCGAGTTGATGGCGACCAGGCCGCTGATCTTGTCGAGCGTTTGCGCGCTCATGACATTGAAGCCAAACCAGCCCACCGCCAGCACCCAGGCGCCCAGCGCCAGGAACGGGATGTTGGATGGCGGATGCGCGCTGATGCGGCCATCCTTCTGGTAGCGCCCGCGCCGCGCGCCCAGCAGCAGCACTGCGGGCAGCGCGATCCAGCCGCCTACGGCATGCACCACCACCGAGCCGGCGAAGTCATGGAACGGCGCGCCGGTCACGGCGGCGATCCAGTCCTGGATACCGAAGCGCTGGTTCCAGGCAATGCCCTCGAAGAACGGGTAGACGAAACCGACCAGCACGAAGGTGGCGATCAGTTGCGGGTTGAAGCGGGAACGCTCGGCGATGCCGCCCGAGATAATGGCCGGAATGGCGGCGGCAAACGTGGCGAGAAAGAAGAACTTGACCAGGTCATAGCCGTTCCTCTGCGCCAGAGTTTCGGCGCCGGCCATGAATTGCACGCCATAGGCGACGGTATAGCCGATAAAGAAATAGGCGATCGTCGACACGGCAAAATCCACCAGGATCTTGACCAGGGCGTTGACCTGGTTCTTCTTGCGCACCGTGCCCAGTTCCAGGAATGCAAAGCCGGCGTGCATGGCCAGCACCATGATCGCGCCTAGCAGGATGAACAGGGCGTCCGCACCAGTCTTCCAATTGTCCATAAGTCCCTCATGCTCAAAATGGGAGCATGAGGAAGCAAGGAACGTTCCAGGTTTGGGCATATGCCGGTGCGTTTTGCACCGACATGGTGGAAAACGCACCGGCATGCTGCTTTCCAGTGACTGTGACCGGCCGGCGCCGTGGCGCTCGAAACGGCTCAGGGCGAAATTCGGGGCAGAGGCGGGCCTGCACGGCAGCCGGAATGCGCCAAAATGAGGCGCGCATGAGCGCCGGACGGGTGCATGGTGATGGCGTGCACCACAAACGGGATCGTCGCCGGAGGCGGTGTTGCCCGGCGGCGGCCGTTTCCATGCACAAAAACCCCCGACTTCAGGCTGGAAAAAGAAGCGGAAATCCACCGCTAAGTCTTGTCAGGGAAGGATTTGCAGGTTTTTTTGTCGCATCGATGCCACTGGGGATTGCCCAATGCGCGAAGGGCAGATTAGACTGCGCCGATCGGTGAATTGCCACGTGGCAGACACACCGGTGACGACGACCAACAAGGGAAATCAGCCATGAATAAAGGTGAACTGGTATCGGCCATCGCCGCGGACGCGGAACTCAGCAACGCTGCCGCCGAGCGCGCGCTGAACGCTGCGCTGGACAGTATCAAGAAAGCAGTTGCCAAGGGTGATTCGGTGACGCTGGTGGGTTTTGGCAGCTTCAGCTCCGGCAAACGTGCCGCGCGTACCGGCCGCAACCCCCGCACGGGTGAGACCATCAAGATCCCGGCCGCCAAGACGGTCAAGTTCTCCGCCGGCCAAGGTTTCAAGGACGCCGTGAACAAGAAGAAGTAAGCGGTTTGCGTCCCTGATACAGAAAAAGCGGCTCCAAAAGCCGCTTTTTTATTGGGAAATCGGCTCTCGGGACCACATTTCTCCATGGGGCGCATCGCCATGACGGACCAACCGCGCTGGCGGTCCGGTTCCGGGTTACACTGCCGGCGCCAAAGGCCCCCGATCTGGATTTTCTGCAATGAACGACCTGTCCCACCAGCTTTCCATGACCGTGCTGATGACGCCGGACATGGCCAATTTCTCCGGCAATGTGCACGGCGGCACGATCCTCAAGTACCTGGACATGGTTGCCTATGCCTGTGCCAGCCGCTACGCGGGCCGCTACGTGGTGACGTTGTCCGTCGATCAGGTGGTGTTTCGCCAGCCGATCCACGTCGGGGAGCTGGTGACGTTCCTGGCGGCCGTCAACTTCACCGGCCGCAGTTCGATGGAGATCGGCATCAAGGTGGTGACGGAGAACATCCGCAGCAAATTGGTGCGCCATACCAACAGTTGCTACTTCACCATGGTCGCGGTGGACGACGACGGCAAGCCGGCCGAGGTGCCGCAACTGACGCCGCGCGACGAGGTGGAGCGCCAGCGCTTTGAAGCCGCCCAGCAGCGCCGCGCGCTGCGCCAGGAAATGGAAAAGCGGCACGACGACATCAAGAGTTCGGTCAATTGAGCGGAGCGCGTATGAATCGCCTGGGCATCCGGATGGCGGCCGTGGGCCTGGCCGCGCTGGCCACGACCGCCATGGCCGAGGAAATCGGCAGCGTCAGCACCAATTTCCGCATGACGGGATCGGACAAGGTCGTGATCGAGGCCTATGACGACCCGCAGGTGGATGGGGTGACGTGCTATGTGTCGCGCGCCCGCACCGGCGGCATCAAGGGCACGCTCGGCATGGCCGAGGATCCGCCGGAGGCGTCGATCGCCTGCCGCCAGGTGGGCACCATCGCCTTCAAGGCGCCGTTGCGGCAGCAGGACAACGTCTTCTCCGAGCGCATGTCGATCCTGTTCAAGACGCTGCACGTGGTGCGCGCCGTCGATCGCAAGCGCAATACGCTGATTTACCTGACCTATTCCGACCGCATCGTCAGCGGCAGCCCGCAGAACGCGGTGACCGCTGTGCCGGTGCCGGCCGCAACGCCGATCCCGGTGAAATAACCGCGCGCCTTTCCGCGTGACACGAAGAACGGCCGCCAGTCAGGCGGCCGTTCTTCGTTTGGCGATATGTGGCGATAGCCGGCGCTATCTGGCCGCCTGGGCCGGCGTGGCCACGATGGGCTGCGTCAGCGCCGCGGCCTCCGCCTGGCAGTCGCGCGCGGGCTTCGCGCCCTTGGCCCAGGCGGCGCTCAGCTCGGCTTTGGCCGCGGCCAGGTCCGCCCGGAATGTGGGATCGGCATGCAGACGCGCGACGGTGGCCGCGCCCATCATCCGTCCTTCGTTGACGTCGCTTTGCCAGTGCACGTTGCAAACGATGCGGCTGTCGGAAAACGCGCGGCCGCGCGCGAAAATGGCCTCGGCGCGTTCGGGCGCCGCCTCGGCGAGGATCAGTGCCCAGGCCCAGCCGATGGCGCTGTGGCCCGACGGATAGGAGCCGTCCTTCGCCAGCTTGTCGGCCTCCGCCGGCGTGCACATCGGCGTTTTGTTGGCGATGAACGGGCGAGTCCGGTTGTAGTGGTCCTTGGCGCCGTATGTCGACAGTCCCGCGTCAACCAGGCTGCGGCGCAGCAGTATATAGAGCTGCGGCGTGTCGGCCTGCGTGACCGGCGCACCCAGCGCGCACGAGAACGCGGCAGCCGCCTGCGGGAAGCGCAGTTCCGCGTCCTCGGTGGCGACTTGCCAGCGCGGCGTGCCGCGCAGCGCGGCGGCGCCGCGAGCGGTGGCCTGGTCGAGGGCGAAAGCCGCCGAGTTTGCAGCCGGTGGCGGCGGCACCAGCGCCAGACTGTCGGGTCGCGCGGCGTTGGCGAGGTAGCCGGCGGGGATGCCCGACCGCAATTCGGGCACGGCGCCCGCCTTGCTGCCGGATGGCATCTGCGCGCAGCCAGCCAGCAGCGCGAGTGTGGCGACGCCGGTAGCGATCAGGGAATGCCGGGGCGTTGGGGGCATGGGCCTGTGCATGTTGTCCTGTCTCCTTCTTCTCATTGTCGCGGCAGCGTTGCCGCGCGCCCATGCTATGTCAGCCGGCCGATTCAAACAACTTGCGCAGGTTGGATTTCAGGATCTTGCCGTTGGCGTTGCGCGGCAACATATCCGGCAAGACGATCACCCGCACCGGCACCTTGAAGGCAGCCAGCCGCTCGCCGACGAAGGCACGCAGCTCCGCCTCGGTCAGCCGCATGCCCGGCTTCACGCTGACCACCGCGCCAGGTTCCTCGCCGAGCGTCTTGTGTGGAATGCCCACCAGGGCCGCGTCCATCACGGCCGGGTGCTCGTACATAGCGCTTTCCACCTCGATGCAGTAGATGTTCTCGCCGCCGCGGATCAGCATGTCCTTCATGCGGTCGACGACATAGAGATAGCCCTCGTCGTCGATCCAGGCGATGTCGCCGGTACGCAGCCAGCCATCGGCAAATGTCTGTGCGGTCGCTTCCGGCTTGTTCCAATAGCCGCGCACCACGTTGGCGCCGCGTACCAGCAACTCTCCCGTCTCGCCAGGCGGCAGCGTGCGGCCGCGACCATCCACGACCTTCATGTCGCCAATCGGCAGGGCCGGGCCGCTGCTGTCGGGGCGATTCACATAATCCTCGGCGTTGTGGCCGGTGAAGGTGGCCGACGTTTCCGTCATGCCCCAGCCGATACCCGGCGCCGAATGGGGGAACGTCTCGCCAATGCGCCGCACGAGTTCCGGCGAGGCCGGCGCGCCGCCATAGTTGACGTTCTCCAGCGAAGACAAGTCGAAGCGCTCGCGTTCCGGGTGCTCGATCAGTTGCCAGGCGATCGTCGGCACGCCACCGGCTCCCGTGCAGCGCTCGCGCTCGATCAGTGCCATGGCGCGCAGCACGTCCCAGCGGCGCATCAGTACGATCTTGGCGCCGTTGACCAGCGCGGCGTTGAGCACGGCCATGCAGCCAGTCACGTGAAAGAACGGCACCGACAGCAGCGAGGCCTTCTGCGGCGCGGCAGGATCGGGCGCGGGGATGGCTTCGCCACGGCGCAGGAAGTTGCGCATCGGACCGAACAGAGCGGCCACGGCGACGGTGGTGGCGTTGCGATGGGTGCCGAGCGCGCCCTTGGGCTTGCCGGTGGTGCCGGACGTGTAGAAGATCGTGGCGTCATCGTCGGGATCGATCGGCACGTCGGGCAGCGGCAACTCGGGCAGGTCGGCCCACGCCTGAGCGTCGCCGAGCAGGCTCTCCAGCGGGCGCACGCGCGGGTCGGCGGCGCAGTTGTCGCCACGCGCCACGTAGATTCGTTCGATCGCGGGACAGGCGGCCAGATGCCCGGCAATGCGGTCCAGCCGCTCGGCGTCGACGATCACCACGCGGCTGCCGGAATCGGCCAGCCCGTACTCCAGCTCCGCGCCCGTCCACCAGGCGTTGAGCGGCGTGACGATGGCGCCGGTCAGGAGGCCGGCATAGAACGCAACGGGCCACTCAGGCAGGTTGCGCATCGCCACCGCCACGCGGTCGCCCTTGCGCACGCCGTCACGGATCAGCGCGTGCGCGAGCGTCACGGTGGCGCGCACGAAGGCGCGGTAGCTCACGCGCTCGTCCTCGTAGACGACGAAGTCCTTGCCGTCGTCGGCCGCGTGAAGGGCGGCCAGGCCGAACAGGTCGCGCAGCGTCGGTGGCGCGTTCTTCCAGATCGTGGTGGGAATGCCCCGGATCGTGCGCGTCTCGGTCTCGAACGGCGCGCCGGGCGCGGTCAGCCGGGCGTGCGCCTCGGCAAGGGAAATGGCCGGCCACGTGCCGGCCGGCTGCGGATTGCTCGACATGACTGCCTCCCGGACTGCGTTGCAGGGTGAGGGAAATGCAGGAATGCGGCGTGGGGGCGGCGCAGGCGGCTGGGTTGCCGCGTTGGCCGCACCCTTGCCGCGAGGCTCAGATCGTGACGCCGCCGTCCACCACCAGCGCCTGGCCGGTCATGAAGGTGCTGGCCGCCGAGGCCAGGTAGACCGCCGCGCCGGCAATCTCGACCGGCTCGCCGATGCGGCGCAGCGGCGCGTGCTGGGTCGATTGCTTGTAGCGCTCGGGATCTTCCCACAGCGCGCGCGCGAAGTCGGTCTTGATGAGCCCCGGTGCGATGCAGTTGACGCGCACGTTGTGCGGGCCGAACTCCACGGCCAGGTTCCGCGCCAGTTGGAAGTCCGCCGCCTTCGAGATGTTGTAGACGCCGATGGTGGGCGAACCGCGCAGGCCGCCGATCGACGACACGATGATGATCGAGCCGTCGCGGCGGTCGATCATCTGCGGCGCCACCATCTGGATCAGCCAGTGGTTGGAAATGACGTTGTTGTCGAGCACCTTGCGGAACTGCTCGTCGGACACGCCGGCCATCGGCCCGTAGTAGGGGTTCGACGCCGCGTTGCAGACCAGGATGTCGATCTTGCCGAAGGCACGGTTGGTCTCGTCCACCAGGCGCTGCAGGTCTTCCTTCGACGAAATGTTGGCGGGCACGACCAGCGCGGTGCCGGCGCCGTGCCGCGCGTTGATGGCGTCGGCCACTTCCTGGCAGGACTCGGCCTTGCGCGACGAAATGACCACTTTCGCGCCCTGCACGGCCATCTGCTCCGCGATGGCGCGGCCGATGCCGCGCGACGAACCGGTGACGACGGCAACCTTGCCCGTCAGATCGAACAATGACATGGAGTCTCCTGGTATCGCTGCCGACTGCCTTCCTGCGTCGGCATGCTGTCTTATCTGGCAGCGGCGGGTTGCCGCCCGCCGGTGGTTACCGGCGGCCTGGCGCCGCGCTGCCGGACCATTATCGGCAAGCGGTTCCGGCCAGTCCACAGCCAGTTGCGCGCCAGAAGGCCCTTATCAGGAATCTTTCTGCGGGCAATTCGCGCGGTGCATGACGGGCGCGGGCGAGGTTCCCGTCGCGCCGGCAAGCCGTTGTCAGGCGCGCGGTGGCGCCGACAACAGCGCGGGCAGCCTGGCGATCAGCCCGGCGCGCAGGGTGTCATCCAGTTGCAGGCCAAAGCGGTCGACAAGGATATCGACGATCTCCTGGGCCGTGGACAGGTGCTGTTTCTCGACCGCGCCGTCCGGCTGGCGTACCGTGAACGCGCCGTTGGCGAGCGTCAGCCGCGCGGCGCCCTCGGTACGCGCCGCCATCAGCACATGGAGGAAGATGCTGTCCGGATGCGTGCAGACGTACCAATTGCGCGGCTCGTAGTCGATCCACGGCTGTGGCGTGAGATCGAAGCGATACACCTTGAGCCATTCGTCGTCGCCACGCGCCTCCATGTCGTAGACATGGTAGGCGCTGGCCGACAGGTCGACGGCTTCTGCGGGCGGCGGCGCCAGCCGGTATGGGAAGCCCTCCTCGGCGGCCGTCGACAGCGGCATCGCCCGGTAGGGCGTCGGGCCGCCAAAGCCGACGTCGACGATATAGCTGCGGTGCTCCGCTTCCACGCGCAGCAACATGTGCGATTGCGGTGTCGGCACCTCGGGCGGCACGCCCCAGCGCACGCGTGCGGCCAGCGGCGTGACGGCGTAGCCCAGCGCTGCGAGGGCGGACGCGAACAGTGTGTTGAGCTCGAAGCAGTAGCCGCCACGACCGCGCGTGACCAGCTTGTCGAACACGCTGTCGATATCGATCCGTACCGGGTGTTTCAGCAGCGGGTCGACATTCTCGAAGGGAATCGCCGCCAGTTGGGCGGCGATCAGCGTGTCGAGCGCGGCGAGCGTCGGCGTGGCCGGCACGTCCACGCCAATGCGCGCGAGATAGGCATCCAGTTGGTCGGGGGCTAGCAGTGGCATGACAAGGTTCCGGTTGTTCCTCAGTGGAGGGTTTCCAGCGCATGCAGGTCCAGCAGCTCGATGTCCGCATAGTGCAGGCGCAGCAGGCCGCGCGATTCGAGTTCGCGCAGCGCATGATTGACGGTCTGGCGCGACAGGCCCAGCATTTGCGCGAGCTGTTCCTGCGGGATCCGTACCGATTGGGGCGTCGGTTCCTGCCGGTTCGGCAGGTTGCCGTAGCCGCGCGCGATGGCGGCGAGGCGCCTGGCGGTGCGGGCCGTCGGTGGCAGCAACTGGGCTTCCTCCACATAGCGGAACGTCTGACGGGTCTTGATGGCGAGCAGCCTGCCGAACTCGCGCCACCACGCCGGATGCGCGGCCAGGCGCCGCTCCAGGGCGGCGCGCGGCACGTGCAGCAGCGTGGACGCGCCGATGGACCGGGCGTCGTGCGTGCGCTCCAGTCCGTCGAACAGGCAGATCTCGCCGAACCACGTGCCTGCCTCCAGCCGCCCGAGCAGCGCCTCCTTGCCGGATTCGCCCACGGCATGGATCTGCACGGTGCCCTCCGCCACGCAGTACAGGCCGTCGAAGGCATCGCCGCGCGTGAACAGTACCTCCCCGGGGCCGAGCCGGCGCAGGCTGGCGTCATCGAGCAAGGCCTGTTGCAGCGCCGCAGGCAGGGCGCCATACCATTCGCCGGCATGCACGGCGGCAAGCGGGGCGGCCAGCGCGGGGCGCGCGAGTGGTGCGGAGGCGGACGGCTTCGCCGTGCCCATGAAGGTCTCCGTTCGTTGCGGGGATGCCGTCGCGGGCGCGACTGTCAAAAACTGGACAGACGCGTTGGCGGGGCGCCCACTACTATAAATCCACAACGACTTGTCGGCGCAGATGCTTCTGTCGCCGCCCGCCCAAAGGAGACGCCCTCGTGAAAACCCTGATCGACCACCTTGCCAACTACGCTGCCTATCACCGCGATGCACGCAACGTGGCGACGCACTTCGTCGGCATTCCCATGATCGTGCTGGCCGTCACGACGCTGCTGGGTCGCCCGGCACTGGCGCTTGGCGACGGCTCCGCCTACCTGACGCCGGCGATGGTCGTCTACGGCCTGTCCTGCCTGTTCTACCTGAGGCTGTCGCTCGGCTTTGGGCTGGCGATGACGGTGATTCTTGCCGCGTTCCTCTATGCCGGCGCGTGGATCGCCGGGCTGCCGACCGCGTGGTGGCTGGGCGCGGGGATTGGCCTCTTCGTGCTCGGATGGGTGATCCAGTTCATTGGCCACTACTACGAAGGGCGCAAGCCGGCCTTCGTCGACGATCTGGTGGGACTCCTGATCGGTCCGCTGTTCCTGGTGGCGGAAACGGCATTCGCGCTCGGGCTGGCGCGGCGCACGCGCGATGACATGCAGGCGCACGCCCACTGACGGACGGCTATTTCAGGGGATGGCGTCACTGGCTCCCCGCTGGCAGCCTTAGCTCGGCCAGCAATCCTCCCAGTTCACTGGTGCCGAGCGCCAGCGAACCGCCGTACAGCGTGGCGATCTCCGTGGCGATCGCCAGCCCCAGGCCGCTGCCGGCTGCCGCCTCGTCCAGCCGGCCGAAGCGTGCCGCGGCCAGTTCTCGCGCTTCCGGCGGCATGCCGGGGCCGTCGTCTTCCACCACTACCGACAGTACTTCGTGCGCTTCTGCCAACGTGATGCGCACCCGCGTGCGCGCCCACTGGCAGGCGTTGTCGAGCAGGTTGCCGAGGATCTCGATCAGATCCTGACGGTCGCCCGCGAAGTTGCCTTCGCCCTCGACGACAATCTCGAGTTCGCGGTCGCCGTGCAGGCGCGCCAGTGCGCGGGCCAGCTCGCGAACCGCCGCGCCGGCCGCCACCG
>JACXTT010001381.1_pt1 | contig 40340 bp, 32 predicted proteins | sample 9270951 | NCBI WGS metagenome assembly JACXTT01 (sample SAMN15532306, study PRJNA645909) | rock metagenome | isolation source: weathered quartz diorite | place: Puerto Rico | collected 2017-06-21
AATGCCATATCCTGAGGGTCAGCAGATCTTGACCTTTAGCTCTCCTGAGAGGGTCGTCACCAGCCGGATACCACGAAAAACGCCGGACGGCAAGAAAACACCCATTCCCCGGATGAGCCTTCGTTTGGCGCCTGTGCGGCACCATGCGGACTTAAACGAAGACAAACATCAATCTGTCTTCAAACACCGCAACATGCAATCGATCGCCTTCGCCACGTAGCCTTCTTCCTCATACAGCGGAATGCCCAGCGGCAGCGTCAGCGTGTAGCCCAGGGCCGTGCGGATCAACTCCCACGCACCGATGCGCGGGTCGAGATCGGCACGGAATTCACCCGCCTGCTGGCCTTCGCGGATGACGTGCGCCAGCATCTTTTCGCTGTCGAGATAGAAGGTGCGCAAACACCTGGCGATCTCGTCGTCGTCGGTTTCGACGAGACTGCGGTGCATGATGCGAAACTCCAGGGCGTGCGCCCGCGTGCTCCCCAGGTACAGATCGACAATGGCGTGCAGGCGTTTGAGCGGGTCGCCGATCTTGGCCGTCTCGCTCTGCCAGCGGAAGATCGTCGTCAGGCGGATGTCATCGAGCACTTCGAGGAAGAGGACCTTCTTGCTCGGGAAATGGCGATACAGCACCGGCTCGGTCACGCCGGCCGCCCGGGCGATCTTCTCCGTCGTCGTGTGCTGATAGCCGAGCGTCACGAAGAGCTGCTTGGCGTGCTGCATGAGTTGCCGTTTGCGGTCCGCCTTGCGCATGCGCGCCGCGGGCTTTGCCTTTCGTTTTTCGGAAGCATCCGTTCGAGAGGCCACTGCTGCCGTCCTTTGATTATCGCGTGCGGAAAACGTTGTACTTGCAAGCTATCCATTACTCTAAAATGATCGGCAACGGCGAACAAGCGGTAATGCAAAGAATCTCACGGTGATCCCCTATGCCCCCGGTTCTGGTCCTCGGCACCCGCAACGTCAAGAAGCGCAAGGAGATCGAGGAGATCCTCGGCGATCTCGGCATTACCTTGCACGATCTGTCGCACTATCCGGATGCGCCCGAAGTCGTCGAGGACGGCGACACCTTCGAGGCCAACGCCCGCAAGAAAGCGTCGGAGACAGCCAAGGCAATCGGCCAATGGGTGCTCGGCGAAGACAGCGGACTGGTCGTGCCGGCGCTCGGCGGTCGGCCGGGTGTGTTCTCGGCGCGCTTTGCAGGCGCGCAAGGCGACGACGCCGCGAACAACCAAAAGCTGCTCGCTGAACTGGCGCCGCTGTCGCCGGAGAAACGCGACGCCTATTACGTCTGCACCGCGGCACTCGCCGATCCGACCGGGCAGGTCAACGCCGTCGTCGAAGGCTGCTGCTGGGGACGCATCGTTGCGGACCATCGCGGCACGGGCGGCTTCGGCTACGATCCGCTGTTTCTCATTCCCGAATATCACCACACCTTCGGCGAACTCAGCGCCCGCGTCAAACACGCCCTCAGCCATCGCGGGCGGGCGCTGTTGCAGTTGCGGCCGGTATTGCGGGAATTCTTGAAGTGACGGGGCCGAAAATGCCGATACCCTCCGATGCACCCGGTTGCGCTTGCGTCGGAGAATTCGCATGTCGGTCAAAGCCTCCTCCCATCTTGCCGCCCTGCAAACGGACCTGACCGCCTACCGCGACTATCTCGCCGCCGAGCGCGGCATGGCCAGGAACACCGTGCTCGCCTACGAGCGCGACCTGTGCAAGTTCCGCGACTGGGTCGCCGGCGGCGGGTTGCCAAACTACCTCAAGCCGAGCGTGCGCGAGCTGACGAACTATCTCGGCCATCTCAAGGAAGACGGCCTCGCTGCCACATCGGTCGCGCGCAATCTGATCGCGACCAAGATGTTCTACCGCTTCCTCCGCCTCGAAGAGCGCGTCGAGCAAAACACGGTTGAATTACTCAGCTCGCCGAGACTGTGGGAACGCATTCCGCAAGTCCTCAGTCCCGAGAGTGTCGAGAAGTTGCTGAACGCGCCGCGCAACGAGGACCGCTTTTATCTGCGCGATCGCGCCTTGCTCGAAACGCTCTATGCGACGGGGAGCCGAGCGTCCGAAGTCGTTAACTTGCAGCTCATGGACCTGCACGTCGAATCGTCGTTCTGCAAATGCACCGGCAAAGGGAGCAAGCAGCGTGTCGTACCGCTCGGGGCGCCGGCCGTGGCGATGATCAAAATCTACTTGCAAGATCTGCGGCCCGTGTTGACGCAGGGGGACAAGGATAACCCCTGGGTCTTCGTCAGCAAGGGGGGCAAGCAACTGACGCGCGAGATGCTGTGGATTCTCGTCAAGAAGTACGTCCGCCGCGCCGGCCTGAACGCCAAGGTCAGCCCGCACACGCTACGGCACAGCTTTGCAACCCACCTCCTCGCAGGCGGGGCCGACCTGCGCACGGTGCAGGAGCTGCTCGGCCACGCCAACATCCGCACCACGCAGCACTACACGCACGTCGATCGCAGCCGATTGCAGGCGGTCCATCGGCAATTTCATCCGCGCGGGTAAGCCAGCGCCGAATTGGGTTGCTTCAAGCGCAAGAAATAATAGCCTATCGTCCACGCGGCTTGTTTCTTACCCGCTCATTCAAGCAACCGATTTCTATGATTCGCATTCGTTGTCCAAAGTGCCAGAATATCCTGTCGGTGAGCCCCGAGCTTGCGAACCAGATCTACGTTTGCGAGCACTGCCAAACGCAGTTGCGCGTGCCGGAGGTGAAGCCGCCGGCTCCCCCGCCGCCTGCCCCCGTGGCTGTGGCGCCGTCGGAGGAAATCATTCTTCTGGACGAGGCTGTCGCGAAGCCGCCTGCCGTGAGCCCAGAGGCCGACAGCTTCGAGGCGTTCTGGGAACGCTCCGACGCCGTACGGAAAGGGCTAAAGACGTTGACGAAACGTGAGGCGCCGAGCCTCGATGACAGGAGGGTCGCCGCGTTGCCCGCGAATCTACCCGAAGGGGCCGAGGCGATTGGCAAATCGCTGGCGTCGCTGGGAGTTCAACAACCGATCGGATGGTTCAACATCGTCCTGGGGGTATTCTTCGGCGTACCCGCCCTCGCGAGCCTGGTCGTCATGGTAGTGATGCTCTTCTCCCCTATCAAACCCGGATCCTGGGTATTCGTCGTGCTAGGGGGTATCGGGGTTTTCTTGGTCTTGACGTTCTTGGCCCTGGTCAACCTCCTTGGAACGGGCATCACGAATTCGAAAGGGTACCGTTTCTGGATTTGCGAGAGGGGCCTCCTCTGGCAGCAGAAGAAAAAGAAGCCGGGCTTCGCGCTCTGGGAGGACATCGAAGAGATCTTCAAATGCACCAAGACCAAGCCCATCGAGTTTCGGGGCGTGTATGTCGTCATCAAAACGACCCGAAAACTGCCGTTCGTGACGCTCAAGATCGACAATGAATTTACGGACTTCATTCTCGATATCTACGGCAGTGAAGATTGTACTAGTCGATTCGCGCACTACATCTTGCACCAGGCCTGTGTTGCCGCCTACCGCAAGGCCATGCGGCAAATCTTCGCGCGCGAGACCGTCGCGTTTGGCTCGGTGGAAGTCGACTGGAATGGACTTAGCTGCGACGATCAAACGTGGTCGTGGTCGGATGTCAAACGCGTTGACCTGTCGTTCGAGGACTTCATGGATCACGTCAACTTCATGGAAATCAAGCTGAAGTTGTCGCGCGAGCCGGTAAGTCTGGACGCCGGAGGAATCTGCTTCCCCTACACGGCCCTGGCGGTCTGCAAGACGCTGATCGCGGAACGAGGCAGCCTTGACAACCTCGACGAGCCGACAAAACCGATCCAGCCGCGCGAGCCGGAGAACCCCTTCGCGCTCTAGCATGTCCTTCCGCATACAATTGCTGAACGGTCTATCTAAATTGACAGCGCACCATGAAGCAGAAACCAGGAAGTTGAAGTGAATTCAGCCGCAGAGCGGCGAAAGCCAATAGCCAGGGGCGCAAGCCCCTGGACTGGAGTGGACACCGAGAAAGCCGCGGAGCGGCGAAAGGGGTGAGATTACGCAACTTTCGCCGCTCCGCGGCTCGTATCCGACGCCGACCTTCCAGGGGCTTGCGCCCCTGGCTATTGGCTGCGGTCGCTCCGCGACTGAAACTATGGTGCGCTGTCGAACTACTTCGACCTCGAACTTGGGTTGACGTTCATGCCACGATATTGTCGCGCTTCGTTCCTTCTGCTTCTCCCCGGCATTCTCGCGCTCGCGTTCCAATCGCCGGCCATCGCCCAGGACAAGCCCGCCGCCAGCCATCGCGTCGTGCGCGTCACCGAGCCGAAGGCGCCCCGGCCCGTGGAAGTTTCGGTCGCGATCAACCCGGCCAATCCCGATCACATCATCGGCGTCTCGCAGCAGGGCGGGAACAACGTCGCCTATGCCTCCAAGGACGCGGGCCGCACTTGGAAGACCGTCGTGCAGGCGAATCCCGGCAAGCGCATCCAGGGGGACGACGCCGTCACATTCAGCGCCGACGGCCTCGCCGCCCGCAGTTATATCTCGTTTACCGGCATCCGCATTCCGCGGCCGCCGCGTGCCGCCAACGGCATCTTCATCAGCACCTCACGCGACGGCCTCGACTGGGGCGCCCCGGTCCCGGTCATCGATCACATCAACAGCGTGACCCCCTACGAAGACAAACCGTGGATTCGCTTCGACACCAACAAAGATTCCAAGCACAAGGGCAACCTCTACGTCGCCTGGTCGCGCTTCGATGAATATGGCAACAAGGACCCGGACTGTAAGACGCACATCTACTTCGCGCGCTCCAAGGACGCCGGCAAGACGTTTATGGTCCCCTTGCGCATCTCCGACACGCCCGGCGACTGCCTCGACAGCAGCAAGACCGTGATGGGCGCCATGCCCGCGGTCGGGCCGAAGGGAGAGGTCTACGTCGTCTGGGCCGGGCCCAAGGGACTCGCCTTCAACAAATCGACCGACGGCGGCTTCAAGTTCGGCAAGGAGCAAGTCCTCACCGACACGCCCGGCGCCTGGGACTTCAATGTCAAGGGGATTTTCCGCTGCAACGGCATGCCGTCAATCGGCGTCGATCTCAGCGACGGCCCCAACCGTGGCACGATCCATGTCAACTGGGCCGACCTGCGCCACGGCGATCCCGACATCTTCCACCTTTGCTCGCGCGACGGCGGCGCTACCTGGACCAAGCCGCTGCGCGTCAATGACGATCCCAAGGGCAATGGCAAGGAGCAGTTCTTCACCTGGATGGCAGTCGATCCTATCGACGGCGCCGTCAACATCGTCTTCTTCGACCGCCGCGACGGCGATGAAACCAAGACTGGCTTGACTCTGGCGCGCAGCATTGACGGCGGCAAGACCTTCGTCAACCATAAGATCAACCAGACGCCGTTCGCCTGCATCAAGAACGTTTTCTTCGGCGACTACATCGGCATCGACGCCCACGGCGGCCGCGTCGTCGCCATGTATCAGCATTTCACCGAAGGCCCGTCCCTGGCGATCTCGGCGGCGCTCTTCGATTTCAAGGCCGGCACGCAGGAAACGCAGGCGGAAAAGAAATGACGGATTTCGTTTAGCGTTCGCACGGCGCTATACAATCGCATGATGATCAGGTGATCCCGGGAGGCCGCGCGGGCGCTAAACGAAGGAGGAACTCAGCGTCGCGGCAACTTCAGGCAGACGATCTCCGTCTGATTGCGCACGAACAGTTGCACGAACAGTTGATCGCCCGCCAGGGCTGGCGTGTTCCAGGTCTTGTCCTTCTTGTCGAAGGACTGATGCCGGGCCTTTTCGTTGCCGTCCTCGTCGAACAAGGCGACGTCTCCCGTGTCGCCGTTGACGACGAGCAGGAGCCCGTCGGTCAAGAGCAGTTGTCCGGGCCCTTCGAGTCCACCTCTCCACTTGACCTTGCCCGTCTCGACGTCCAGGCAGATCAACTTGCCTTGCAGGTTGTGCAGGCCGAAGATGCTCTTGCCGTCACTGACCGGATTGGCGTAGCGGGCGGCCAGGTTCTTGTTCTTCCACACTGTCTCGACGCTCCAGGAACCCTTGTCGTTCTCGGGGGCCTTCACACGCAGCATGGAGCAGCCGTTCGACATCTCCGAGGAGATGAAAACGCGATCGTCGCCAACGACAACCGGCTGAATCGAATTCATGGAAAAGTCGGTGACCCAGGGGAACTGCCAGAGCTCCTTGCCGGTCTTGTCGTAGCTGATTAGCCCGTCGCCGCCGAAGAGAAGGATCTGCGGCACGCCGGCGAACTTGACGAGTTGCGGCGAGCTGTAGCTTGCCTTGCGCTTGCCGGTGGTGCGCCAGCGGATCTTGCCGGTCGCTTGGTCGTAGGCGATGACGGCCCCGTCGGTGGGGTAGTCTACTTCCTCGTCGATGCCGGGGTTGGTGATGACGAGGTCATCGACGATCAACGGCGAGGCGGTCATGCCCCACTTCACGTGCTTGGCCTTGGCGTCGTCGAGGATGTTCACCGACCATTGCTTCTTTCCCTCGACGTTCAAGCTGACCATTTCGCCGGTGGCGCCGATGCAGTAGATGCGGGAATCGTGGATGGTCGGCGTCGAACGCGGGCCGTCACCCATCTTGTTGCGATCGGTGTAGGCGCTGCCAAGAAGATAAGTCCAGCGCTGCCGGCCGGTGGCGCGATCGCAGCAGACGACGGTCTGCGCGCCTCTGCGCTGTTCGAGGGTGACGACGATATTTCCCGCGACGGCGACGCCGCTGTAACCGCCGGGGCATGGGTGCGACCACTGCTCCTTTGGCGGATTCTTGTCCCAACTGGCGTTCAGCCTGGCAAAGCGGACCACGCCGTCAAGGTTGGCGCCGCGATAGCGCGGAAAATCCTCCAGGCCGACCCGCGCATCGATCGGCGGCAGGTCGTCGGTGGCTTGATTGGCGAGGTGGGCGGCAAGCCGATCGTCGGCGGTGGTTTCCCACCTGAAATGGATACGCATGACGAGGCTGACGCGCCCCTTGGTCATCTCGACGTCGCGCACGCTGAAGAAAAAACCGGCGCCGGCGGCAATCACGAGTGCCGCCACGCTCAGCCGGATGGCCCAGCCGAAGGTGGAAAGGAACAGCCACCAGACGGCGATAAGCAAAATCGCCGCGAGAGGCGCGAGCCATTGCGACATCATCAAGGGCGGCGGCGGCAATTCGTTGGTATCGACTCCCGCGGCAATGCAAATCCACGGAATCGCGAAGATCGAGCCGAAGACGGCGAGCACGATCAGTGGAAAGTAGATCGACCGCCACCAGGCAATAGTTGGCGTCGCGCTGGAGGTTGTGGAGACTTGTTCGTGCGTCAAAGACATGGCCCGCTCTCCGTTGGGGAATCAATGAGGTTCATCAACATTATAGGCGAGCCGAGCCGCCTGAGCGGCCGGGTTGAGGGCAAACGCGCGCGACTCGGCTCGCCTAGAAACGACCAGACCCACGGCGGGCGGGCCGTGGGCCTGGAAGCGGGACGTCAATCCCAGGGGATGGACTCACTTGCCAGTCGACGGGAACAATTCGAGAATCGGTCGCTCAGCCGCCGCGCCCGGCGACACGCTCGGCAAATTCGGGGTCTCGAGTTGCGGCAGCGGCGCCGGCGCTTTTGGCGCCGCGTTTGAGCGGAACTCGATCGCCCGTTCATCCTTGTTCCGCGGCGCCCACCGCTCATCCAGCGGGCGCGTCGTGATCGGCGGCGTTACTGCCGGCGCTTTTTCCTCGTGCTTGGCCGGCGTCAATCCGGGCAATCCTGCCTCGTTCTTCACCGGCACGATTTGCTTCGGCCCGGCAATTTTTTCGTCCGGGGCCGGTGTCTCCAGGCTCGTCGGCTCCGTTTCCTTGGTACCGCACAATCGGCCTGGCTGATACAGCGAATCGGGCCGTTCACGCAAGACCTTCGACCGGCTTCGTTCCTTTTCATACTCGACCGCGCGGACTTGCACGCATTGCGGCAACGCCCCCTCGCTGATGTGGACGTTGTTATATCGCATGATCGTCCCCTTGGCCCATTCGAGGCGCGCCAGCGAGTTGTTGTACTCGGCAATCGCCTCATATTCCTTGACGAGGGCCGCCGCGTAGCGCCGCTGCGATTCGAGGAACTCCGGGGTGCCGATGACGGTCTTGCCCGTGAGGTAGAGCTTGTAGCGTGTCAGCAGGCTGTCGCGGTAGCCCATTCTTTCGGCGCGATGCACCTTGACTCGTTCGTACCAGTGTTCGACCTGCCTGAGTTGCTGGGCCAGGTAGCGCGTCGCCTTGTCTTCCTGGTCCTTGAGCAGCAGGTAGCTTTGCGTCAGTTCGAGCCGGGCGGCGCGGACGGCGGCCGCCTCGAAGCGATAGCCGAGCGGAACGTTCAGGTTCAAGCCGATCGTGTAATCGGCGAGATGGGTATGGGTCAACGAGCGGATGGCGTTGGAGGGCTGCACGGTGCCGCTGGCGTCGGTATAGGTGCCGTTGCCCGTCAGTGTCGAGCCGTCGCCGAAGGGCTCGAAGCGGGCGAACGCGCGCAGGTCCGGCTTCATATTGTTTTTCTGGATCGTCAAGAGATATTGATGGTAGCGCAGATTGTCGCGGCTCAGAATCAGCTCGGGACGCAAATTCAGCGCATCTTGCAGCGAATCCTTCCAGTCAGGCTTCAGCTCCGCCAGCGTCGGCGCGGTGATCGGCACCAGGCGAGCGCCGTCCTCCACGGCCAGTCCCAGAATGCCGCGCAGTTGCTGTTCCGCTTCCAGCACATCGTTAAGTGCCCGCAAGCGTTCACCGCGGAATTCCTCATACTGGCCGAGGACCTGCTGATATTTCTCGGGTTCCAGTGTGCCCGCCTTGAAGCGATTGAAGTTGTCTTGCCAGGCGCGGTGCATGATGCGCAGGTTTTCCTCGAAGGCGTAGAGCTGGCCGTACTTGTTGTAGAGGTTCCAGTAGGCCACTTCGGCGTTGACCAAAAGAATGTGGACGTTGCGCTCGAACTCAGCGCGCTGCTGATCGAAGCGGAGCCGCGAGATGAGGATGCCTTCGGTCTGCCGATCGACGAAGGCACTGACGGAGTTCTGATGGGCGTTGAAGCCGGTGAAGGCGGAGTTGCCGATCAGGCCCTGGCCCAGGACGTTGGGGAAGCGTGACAGCAAGTTGTTGATATCCACGCCCCAATCACGCCACAACGGCTGTTCCATGCCGATGCTGACGCGCGCCGAATACTGCGGATTCAAGGGGCCGAAAGCGAACGGGTTGTTCGTTTGATTGCTGAGGAGGCGATAGTCGGTCAGGAAGGAAAGTTCCGCCACGCCGCCGGTCGGAAACGCTTTGACGATCGACGATTGGAACGTCGCCGTCTGCCCGGGGACAGTGCCCAGGTAGCCCGGCAGATTCGGCACGCCGGAGATGGCGTCGGTCCCGGTCCAGTTGATGCTGGTGATCCAGACCGGATCGTAACGGGCAATGGATGCTTCCATCGCCGAATTGGCGATCGCGGGGTTTAGCGCCAGTACCCGAATACGTTCCGATTGCGTGTTCGACGAGCCGCCGCTGAAACTGAGCAGGTTGTTGTCCACCTGCCCGAGTCCGCCGCCGGCCCGGCCGCTGGCGTGACCGTTTTCGAGCGCGATGGCGATCGCCTCTTGCAGCGTCAAGTAGCGCGCCGGCCGCTCCGCATTGGTCACCGTCGCCGGCGCCGCCGTCATCGAGCTCAGCGGTTCGATGATCTTGCAATGATCCTTCTCCAGGTCGCGCGACAACGGCGTATGAGCATCCTGGTACATTTCCTTGGTCATGAAGGTCGGCTGGCATCCTGACAGCGTTCCCAGCGTCAACATCGCCGCAACGCTTCCCGTGAGCCAGCTCGTCGCAAGCCAACATTTCATTCCTCACCTCATTGTGTCGAGGTCCAACATCCATCCCCATGGATGCGTTCCACGCAACCGAATCCCGGCGCAATCTCCAGCCAGTAGTTCCGTTATCGGCATCGGCTGCATGATAAATCAGGAAAAGTTTGCCGGTTATATTGATAATTCCGGCGCAGTGCCTGAAAACCGGAAGGTTGCGTGGGCGAAGAGGTAATGGAATGAATGAGCAGGCAGGGAGAAAGGCTAACCCATATTGCTACTTCACAGGCAAGGAGTCGTACGCGCAGATGGGAAGGATGGATAAATTGGGAATGTTCCACGTGGAACATTGGGCAGTTTTGGCAGTCGCATCAAACAGGCTAATCAAACGCGGCCAAGGACGCTTGCTGCCATTAATTCCCAGGTCTCTCCTTATCCCCTTCTGAAGCCTTCTGCCAGCGCGGCGAAACGCCAACATACGGCAGACCGAGGAGCCGCTTGATCGCCGCCCACTCGCCGAGGTCGTTCCCTTCGACGAGATGGCCGATCCATTGCAGCAAGTAGCCAAGGACAAACGCGAGAACGCCCCAGTACCATTCATCCCACGGCCACCACAGAAAAAGAATGACGCCGGCAAACGCCAGAGGTATTCCAAGGAAGTGGATGCCGCGATTGAACGGGTGCTGATGCCGTTCGAGCCAGTTGTACAGCGCCCGCCGCAGCGGCCGGCGCTGGAAAAAGCCTTGCGGTTCGGACATGGGTTAGGTTCCAAATTCAAAGTCAACCGGTCTACGTTGAGCGCTCGCATGGCGCCGTGCGGGCGCTAAACGAAGAACGGAACTACTGCTTCGATGGCAATTGCCAGCGCTCATCGAAGAACCCCGCGTCCACGATGCCCGCCGGCCGTTGCGACGTGCGCGGCTGGTCGATATCGAGGATTGCCCAGTCGGGCAGGCGCGGGATCTGGCGTGCGTTGTTGAGGTAGTCGTATTCGCGGAACGTGAAGCCGCTGTTGAGGACGACGTACTTCTTGGGATTGAGTGGGTTCGGATAGATCAGCACCGGCACGTGCGGCTTGCTATCGTCCCATTTGATCGGCAGCTTGTCGGCGATCTTCGCCAGCACCTTGTTGCTCTGCGGATCGCCCCAGAGAATCAGGTTCGCGTTGGCGACCCATTTGTCATCGACCGCCGTGTCATCGATCGGCTTGATCTCGCCGCGAAATTGCTTGCGCCAGTGATCGAACGCATGGTTCATCTCGCTGTCGATCCATTTGCCGACCTTGTCGTTCATCGGCTTGCCGGTCGGCTTGACCATGACGAAGGTGGACATGAATGCGTCATCGATGGGGCCTTGCAGACCGTGGCGTTTGGCTAGCTTGCCGTCGTCGGCGTTGCTGACTGTTTGCCATTTGCCGTCGATCAGCCTGAAATGCACGGCCCAGGAATGGTCGGATTGCAAGGCAGCCCTGATCGGATTGCCGGCGCCGGCGCCTTGGTGGATGATCACCAAAGGATCGTCGCGGAAATGCCGCTGCCCCGGAGGCATCGCCAGGGTGAATGCGGTGATGTTGTCCCCCACCACGACATCGATGTTGCCATCGCCGCGAATTCTTGCGCTCATCCGGCCCCAAACCCAGTGTTCCTTGAGCGCGTCCACGGTTAGCCAGCTCATCGAGTTGTAGCGAAGCGTGTAAGTCGTGAAACGGATTTCCTTGGGCAACGGGTCTCTGCCAAAGGCGACAATCGAATCGATCCGGCGATTGATTTCGGTCTTCGCCTCGGGGTGATAGGCGTGCCCGGTCTTTGGGCCAATAATGTGGACGAGGGGGTTCACATTTTGTTCTCTCATTGCGGTAGCCATGATGTCGGCCGCTTGTTTCTGATTGTCGATCTCGCCCGAGTAGGCGACGGTCGGAAGGTTATACAGGTTCTCCGCCCAGTCGGTGCAATCGTACCAGTGCAGCAGCTTCTTCTCCCACCAGTTCGGCTTGAGCGTCTCTTTCTGAAAAACGCGCAGGAACTCCGGCGTCTCGCTGAAGCCCGCGCCCGGCGCGGCGGCCGCCCACAGGCCCGGATAGTGGACGGCGAAGTTCCAGCACGCCGCTCCGCCCATCGAGAAGCCGCGCACGCTGATGCGGTTGACGTCGATCGGATAATGCTTGCGCGCATACGCAATTGCCTCGAACGTGTCAATCTCGCCGGCGAAGTGGTTGGCGTTGCAATACCGGCCATACGGGTGCAGGACCATGCCATAGGGCGGCGTGAACTGCCCCGGGTCCTTCGAGCGGCCCTCGATGAAGTTCAGCTCTGTCAACTTCTCACCCCGGCCATGGAACCAGATGTCGAGCCGATGATGGGCCGAACCCGCCTTGTATTGTGGCGGAATGACCAGGCCATACGGTTGAATGGAGCCGTCGATCTTCGACTGATAGCCGCGCACGACCAGGCCGGTCGCGATATTCCACGGAGCCTTGCCCTCGCGAAGATTCTTGGCGCGTTCGTGTCCCTGCTGCAAATGCTTGCGGGCAACGTCGAATTCCTTGTCCGAATAGAATTCGTCGTACTTCAACGCATAGTAGACCGAGTTGTAGAAAATCTGCACGTCGGGCAACAATTCGAGCAGCGCCGGCTTCTTCGCCAGGTCCTGGCGCAGCGACTCGATTTCCTTGCCCAATTCGACGACTCCCTTCTTCAGCTCGGTAAACGTGTCGGCGGGAACCTTGATCCCCGGCGCCGGCACGGGCCGCACCTTGTTTGGGTCGTTGTCCGCCGGCCCATCGGCATACGCGAAACCGGCGATGCAAAAGATGGCTGCGAGATAGCTGATGCGACGCATGGATTGTTTCCTTCTGCTGGCCTGGGGCGATGGTTGATCGTAGTCGGAACGCACCGCCATTGCCAGCAAAAAATGAAGCCCGCGAATCGCAATTCGCAGGCTTCTCGTCTTTCGTGTCGGCAAGATTTCGATCTTGCCGACAGATGTCCCGGCCAGATCGGAATCTTGCCGACACGTTTCAGATAATCTCGCCGACCTTGTAACGCACGAACTTGAGTAACTTCAAGCCGCTGCCCGCCAGCAGTTGGCCGACCGTTTTCGTGTCGTCCTTGACGAACGGCTGTTCGAGCAGCACGTTTTCGGCGAGCCAGGCTTTCATCTTGCCCTCGACGATCTTGTCGATGATGTTGGCCGGCTTACTCTTGTTCTTCGGGTCGTTGGTGGTCTGCTCGCGGGCGATCTCGGTTTCCTTGGCGAGCGTGGCCGGCGGGACGTCGTCCTTGGTCCCCGACACCGGGTTGCGGGCGGTGATGTGCATGCACACGTCGCGCAGGAGCTGGGCGTCGGCCTTGGCGCCTTCGACTTGCAGCAAGACGCCGACCGAACCGTCGTGGTGAACGTACTCGCCGATCAACCCGGTCAAACGCACGAAGCGGTGCGGCTTCATGTTCTCGCGGATGAGCTGGAACACATCCATGACGCGGTCGGCGAGCGTCTTGCCCGGATGATCGACGCTGGCCTGCTTGAGCAGATCATCGGTGCTGGCCGGGTTCTTGAGGGCGATCTGCTTGGCCATCTCGTTGGTGAGCTGGATGAACTGATCGGTCTTGGAGACCGGCGCGGTCTCGCAGCGGACCTCGACGATGGCGCCGCACTGGGTGGCCGGGTCGAGGTAGATGCCGACGCGTCCCTCGGCCATTTCACGGGCCGCGAAGTTGCCGATCTTGCTGCCGGCCTTCTTGCGTAGCCACTCGACCGCTTTCTCCATGTCGCCGCCGGCTTCGGTGAGGGCGGTCTTGCACTCCATCATCGGCGCGTTGGTGCGGTCGCGCAATGTTTTGACGTCGTTGGCGGAGATGGCCATGATTCTACCTCCATTTACGCCGCTTGCGGCTTAGCTCTCGCCGACCAACGCCAGGCGATGGGCGGTTGTCTGCGAGCGCTAAGCCGCAAGCGGCATTGATACAAGATACTCAGGATACGACCGCCGCCGGCGCCTTGGGGTTCGCGCCGCTGCGGCCCCCGCCGCCGCGCTGCGGTTCGGGAGGCAACGCGGCTCGGCCTTCGTTGATCGCGTCCGCCAGCTTCGTCAGGATTAGCTCGATCGAACGGATGCTGTCGTCATTGCCGGGGACCGGCAGATCGACCACGTCCGGATCGCTGTCGGTATCGATCAGCGCCACCGTGGTGACGCCCATGCGCTGGGCTTCCTTGACCGCGATGTCCTCGCGGTGCGGATCGACGATCACCATCGCGTCGGGCAGGCGGTTCATCTCGCGGATGCCTTGCAGGTTGCGATTGATCTTGGTCCATTCGCGGGTCAGGTTGGACACCATCTTCTTCGAGTAGGTGCGGATCAGCGCCGATTCGGGCGACTTGGCCAGATCGATCCGGCCCGACTCGTTGATCATCGTCTTCATGTAGGAGACCAGATCGACCTTCTCGGGCTTCTCGCCGTGGGGAAGCCACATGCCTTCGAGTTCGGTGAGCCGTTTGAGGCGATCGCGGATGGTGCGGTAATTGGTGAGCGTGCCGCCGAGCCAGCGTTCGCTGACGTAGGGCATCTTACAGCGAGTGGACTCGCGTTCGATGGCTTCCTTCGCCTGCCGCTTCGTGCCGACGAAGACGACCAGGCTGCCGCGGCTGGCGACCTTGGCGAGGAACTTGTAGGCGCGGAGCAAGCCGCGCACGGTTTCCCGCAGATCGATGATGTGGATGAGATTCCGCTTGCCGTAGATGTACGGCCGCATTTTTGGATTCCAGCGGCTGGCGCGATGGCCGAAATGGACGCCGGCTTCAATTAGCTCCTGTACTTGAACAATCGCCACGCAAGGCACCTCCTGAGGCTGGACGCGCGAACGCGTCGCAGGTTGGAAACGGTCGGGTATCAAGCATGGCTATCTTAGAAGGTGGGCGCGAAAGAGCAAAGGGAGAGGCGCTTTTTTGAGCGTGCCTGCGCTCGATTTCCAACGTGGCTTCGGCCCCCTGGAAACAATCGTTGCTGCAGTCGTTCATCATCCATGAACAGCCGCGGCCCCTTTGCCTTCAGGCCGAGGAGGTACTTCCTTCCCCTTTTGCAGAACCGCGAGGGTTTGCTTCCAGAGACAACGGGATCTCGTTGTCGGGCAAAACCCTACGGGGCAGCCATTTTTGGTCTTCAAAAAACGCAAGGTCGGTTGCGTCGATTCTTCGGCGGGGAGTGACGGATTCGTGGCGGGCCGGGGGTGTGTGACTGTGTGCGCGACGAATCGGCGTAAGCGGCGGTTAATGTGGCAAGAACACATTAGTGTTCAAAAGTTCATTATAAATATTAAGTTGATGGTGAAACGTCAATACTAAGAAATCCTCATTCTCGGATAATTGCATAAAATGGATAATTTGTCCTGTCCGACTCCATTCACAACTGATAACTATACTAGCGAGTCCATAGCCCTTCATCGTGAGGGGCCTTTTTGTTGGTAGTTCAATACTTGGAGGATTTGGATGAACACCTCGATTCTGACCATCGCCCTGGCCAGTGCTTTGCTCGTTGGAAACAATGCCGTTCCGAGCTGGCAGGACAGTTATACGGCGGCCCAAGCCCAGGTTACCACCCAGAAGAAGCCCATGGTTGTCGTGTTTGGTTCCGGCGCTAACGGCTGGGCCAAGGTCGTTCGCAACGAGGCACCCAGTCCTGGGGTCGCCAAGCTCCTTGCCGAGAAGTTTGTCTGCGTCTATGTGGATACGACCAAGCCCGCCGGCCAGAAGCTCGCTCAGGATTTCGAGATCCAGTCGGGCCTCGGCCTGATCATCAGCGACCGGACCGGCGCGTCGCAAGCTTTTTGGCATCAAGGAGATATGACAAACGATAACCTGACTCAGTATCTCACAAAGTACGCCGATCCACAGGTGAGCGTCCAGCGGACCGAGACCAACGCCCCCGCGTCTCGCTTTAGCTATTACCCCTTCAGCAACGGTTCGCAAGTCCCCTCCCGGACAATGTCCTCGGGGTCTTGCTGACGGTAAGCCATACAACCTCGGTCGAGGTTGATTTACCCCCGTTGCGAGTACAATCGCCTTCCCAAGCGACCAGAGCTTGTCATCTACCGACAAGCCTGGTCGTTTTTTGTTGCGCCTTGGCGAAGTGAACGTCCGTTCGGTCAGCGACGGAGCAAATTACTTATCGCTCGACTGCACGAAACGCTTGATGCGATACTCGCCGTGATCGCGGATCCATGCTTGAACGGCGTTGCGCATGTCGTCCGGGCCGGTCAGCTTCTTCGGCGCGGTCCAGCCGTCCTTCGGCCCGATGCCGAGCTGGAAGAACAGGGACTGCGGATGTGTTTCACCGAAGCGGAACGGGCCCCACTTGGCGCCCGCAATCGCATCGAGAATGAGCTTGCTTTCCTCGGCGTCGATCGATTCCTCCTTGTTCGGGAAGGGCGGTTTCTGCGTGCGATACTTACCGACCGCGATCGCGGCGGCGAGCAGACGCTCGTCGGCATCCTTCGACTTCAATGCCGACTTGGTGTCAGCCATGATGGCGACGACCTGCTTGGCGATCTTGACTTCCTTGTCGAGGTTTTTGTCCTGGCTGGAAACGAAGTAGCCGTAATTCGGCGCTGCGTAGAACTTTCCGTCGCCATGTTTGCTGATCATGAACAGGCCTTCCTGTCCCACGGCCAGCTGTGGCGATCGCCCGCCGCCGCTGACGAGCGGCTGCCCGGGCTTGGGCGCGACGAACGGGATGAAGCCGACGCGGACCGTCTTCTCTTCCTTGAGGCCGCGAATGATCTCGTTCACTTTCTCGACGGCGATGCGGTACTTCACGGTGTCCTTGGCGCCGGGAAACGCCTTCGCATCCAGGTCAACGGGCTCCAGATCGACGACGCGGCCGACGAATACCGCGTCCGAGTTAACGATCCGGACCGGTCCGGGCGGCGGTGCAATCATCAGCGCCCGCGCAAAGCCAATGGGAATAGCCAGGCCGGCTGCAATCAGAGCCAGCACGAGAAGTGCCTTTCGCATGAGTTCGTTCTCCAATTATGGAAGGGATTGTCAGAAGATAGAGTAACCGCCTGGGAAGAGGTTGGAAAGAGGAGAGACCCGCTGCGCTGTTATTTCACGCGTTTCAGCGTGAAAAGATAGATCGGCGATTTGTCGGGCGATGTGAAGTCCTTGGGACGCTCCGGCGATTTGTCGGCGTCGGATTGACACCAGCGCAGCGTCTTGTCCTTCAATTCGTAGATGCCGACACTCTTGAGCCCCTTGTCCTTGGCATCGAGTACCGTCAGCTCGACCTCGGCAGGTTTCTTCGCTGGATCGAGCTTGAAGGAGAAATTGCGCGGCACGAACTCCTCGAGCTTGTCGTTGGGGGGCTGGATCGTGAGCTTGTCCTTCGCAAAGATGAACTTGGTCCCCTTGATCGTGTTGACATCAACCTTCTTGCCGTACGCGATCAGGTCCTCGATTTCCCAGGTGCCTTCCAGCATCTTGGCGTCATCGGCCCCGCCAGCAAAAGCGCGGCAGCCGGCGAGGGCCAGGATGAAGAAGCCAATGGTGCAAACGGTTTTTCGCATGGGAGAGAAGGGGCTGCGTTTTCGTATAGCGCGCGCCTGGCGCCGCGCGGGCGCTAAACGAAGAAACAGGGAGAACAAATTAACGCGGCTTCTTCGAGGTCGTCGCGACGGCGGCCTTCGCTTCCTGGCCCGTCGGGCAGTTGGTGCGTAATGGACAGTGGGAGCACCCAGGCTCTTCCTCGTGGCAATGCAACTCGGCGAGCGCACTGATCAGATCGACGAACTGTGAGCCCTTCGCCTTCGGAACTTGATGCTCGATTGACATCCGCAACGCTTCCATGTCGGTCTGGTCCTCGACGAGGCCCATTCGCTTCAGCACGCGCATGGCCGAGGAGTCGAGCGGGATCGCGTGGCCGCCCAAGCTATGCTGCATTACCCAGAAGACCGCATAATCGTTGGCGGCTTGAAAGCGCAGGAGCTGCTTCGACGCCTGCTTGAGGCCCTTCTTCTGCAACACTTCCAAGAGCGGTTCCAGGTCGAACGAGTAAGTCGTTTCGAAAATCTCCTGGAGGAAATCGACGATGCGCTGGGCCCGCGCCTCCGCATCGGAGAGCGTGCCGTCAAGCGTCTCGACAATCTCGAGCGTCGAGCTGACGCGAACCTCGTTCCAGTCGAAAAAGCGATTCTGCAAACTCTCGAATGCTTGATCGGCGCTGTCGCGCGTGGCGTTCTCGCGCAGGATGGCGTAAACGAACTGCTCCAGGACAGGCCGCGGCTCCATCGGCTTGGTCCGCGCATGTTTGCCGAGCGCCGTGAAGAGCTGGGTGACGATCTTCTGCTTGCTGGTGGTGTGGGTTGCCATGTTCTGAGTGCTCGCAAAAAGGGGAAGAGTGAATCCAACCAAGATGAGCGGCGCCCAAGGACTCCCTCCGTCCTCGGTCTTTCCCTTCTTCGTTTAGCGCCCGCATGGCGTCATGCGGGCGCTAAACGAAGAAGGGAAAGCGGCGTCGCTCATCCTTCCTCTGTTGCCTCGACTGCCGTTCCGTCGGTCTGATCAGGCTGCGCCTCAGGGCGGGACTGAGCCAGCGCTTCGTTGATGAGCCGGGACATTTCGATGCTTTTCTTGACCCCATCGTCGCGGATGAACGTGACGGTTGGAGTAAAGCGCGTCTTCAAGCGGGTGGCGATCTTCGATTGCACGTAGCCGGCCGAGTGCTTCAGACCGTGCATGCACAGGTCCTGCTCCTTCTGGGTTCCCATCACGGACACGTAGATCTTGGCTTTTTGCAGGTCGCCGGAAACCTCGGCCTTGGTGACGGTGACGTTCTTGATGCGCGGATCCTGTAACTCGAACAAGATCGTCTCGGCGGCGACCTCGCGGATAGCTTCGGAAACTCGGGCGATGCGATGCTGCTTCACGGTCAAACCTCTAGTTCACTGTCCGCGAACTCCGCGATCGGGTGTGCCTTCAGCGCGCCCACAATTTCGCCGAGCGTCTGCTTGATCGGATGCGCCTCGTTGCCCACCATCGCAACGCCCAGAACGATCATCTGGCGATTGTCATTGGCCCCGATCTCGGCGACCGAGACGTTGAACGATTGCCGCAGGCGATCCTTGATGCTTTGCAGCACTTGCCGTTTGTCCTTCAAAGTGCGTGCTTCCCGCAAGAGAAGCCGCACGCGCAGGGTGCCGACGATCATTTACATTCATGTCGAGTCAAGCCCGCGGGTGAGGCACTGCGAATCCGCGCGGGTTCGCAGTGCCTCACCCGTGGCTTGACGCGATGCATCACTCCAAAGTTCGAAGCACCTGCTCGATCCGGAACGCCTCGATGACGTCGCCGACCTTGATGTCGTCGTAAGCGGCGACCTTGATACCGCACTCGAAACCTTCGCGGACCTCGCCGACGTCCTCCTTGAAACGTTTGAGCGATTCGAGGCCGGCGTTGCGGTCGGGCGGCGGGAAGATGACCACGCCGTCGCGAATGACGCGCACCTTGGCGTTGCGTTTGATGTTTCCCTGCGTCACGTAGGCGCCGGCGATGGTGCCGACACGGCTGATCTTGAATGTGTCGCGCACGATCGCGCGGCCCAGATGCACGACTTCCTCGCGCGGCTTCAACTTGCCTTCGAGGGCGGCGCGGATGTCGTTCGTCAGGTTGTAGATGATGTTATACTCGTGAATCTTCACGCCGCGCTCCTCGGCGAACGCGAGAGCGGGATCGTCGGGGACGGCGTTGAAGCCGACGATCATGGTGTCTTCGGGGGAGGCGAGGGCAAGCCAGACGTCGTTTTCGGTGATGGCGCCGATACCGGCTTCGAGAATGCGCACGCGTACTTCGGCGTGCTGGAGCTTGTCGAGTTCCTTGCGGATCGCCTCGATGGAACCGCGGAAGTCAGCCTTGAGGATGACTTTGAGTTCCTGAATCTTGGTTTCCGTGAGGCGTTCGAGAGTCAGCGGCGGCCGCTTGCTGACGGCGGTGACGCGCATCTTCTCCTGGCGGTTCTGGGCGATGTCGGCGGCAATGTTCAGGTCGGGCAGAACCTGAAAGGTGTCACCGGCTTCGGGAACGATATCGAGGCCGGTGATGCGGACCGGCACGCTCGGGCCGGCTTCGTTAACCGGATTGCCCATGTCATTGTACATCTGCCGAACGCGGCCCGACGCAGCGCCGCACAGGACGATATCGCCCTTGTGAAGCGTGCCGTCACGGACCAGCAGTGTGGCGAACACGCCTTCGCCTTCGTTCAGCATCGCTTCGAGACAGGTGCCCTTGGCATGCTTCTTCGGGTTCGACTTGAGTTCCTTCAGTTCGGCGACGATGGCAAGCTGGTCGAGCAATTCGTCGATGCCCTTGCCCGTCGCGGCACTGGTCTCGACGAAAGGTGTGTCGCCGCCCATGTTGTCGGGGAGCACCTCGAGGCCGTACAACTGCTGGCGGGTCTTGAGGACATTCGCGCTCGGCATGTCGATCTTGTTGATGGCGATGACGAGGGAAACGCCGGCAGCTTTTGCGTGGCTGATGGCTTCCTCGGTCTGCGGCATGACGCCGTCGTCGGCGGCGACCACGATGACGGCGACGTCCGTGACCTGCGCGCCGCGGGCACGCATCTTGGTAAAGGCTTCATGGCCGGGCGTATCGAGAAACGTGACCGGCTTGCCGCCGTGCTCGACGCGCCAGGCGCGGATGACCTGGGTGATGCCGCCGGCTTCGGTGGCGACGATGTTGCTGCGGCGAATCTTGTCGAGCAGCGACGTCTTGCCGTGATCGACGTGCCCCATAACCGTGACGACTGGGGCGCGCAGCACGAGGTCCTCGGGCAGGTCGGGCGGATCGATTGTGTCGAGATAGTGTTGCTCGTCGGTCTGGGCGGCCGTGACCTTCAGCTCGCAGCCGAAATCGAGTGAGACGAGCTGGGCCATTTCGGCGTCGATCACCGAATTGATGTTTAGATTGCCCGAGACACCGTGATCCTTGAGCTTGAACAGCAATTCAGCGGCGCGAATGCCAAGCTCTTCGGAGAGAATGCGGATGGTGATGGGCGTCTGCAACTCCAGCGAAGTCGGGCGTTGCTTGATCAGCGCCTTCTGCTTGAGCTTGATGCGGCTGGAGGCTCGGCCACGGTGGTGGACTTCTTCCTCGGCGACGACGATCTTGCCGTCAACGATTTCCACGGCGGTCTTGGCGCTCTTGCGTTTCTCGGCGCGTTCGTTACGTTCCTTCTGGCGTTGTTCGCGGCCGGGGATGGCGCGTTTCTTGTCTTTCTTGCCGCCTTCTTCGTCCTCGATGGCTTCATCCACCACCGGTTGTTGTGGGCGCAGCAGATCCTCAGCCCGGATGGGCTTGTTCAGGTTCTGTTCCATGTGCTCCTTGGTGAGCACTATGATCGGCTTAACGACCTTGGGTCCCTTGTCGGGCGGCTTGGGCTGGGCCCTGAGGGACGGCGGGGCAATCGGCTTGAGAGGTTGAAGATGCGAGGGGTGAGCCATGGGCCGGCGCCGCTGTTGATCCGACCGCTGCATCGGCCTGCGCGGGCCACCATCTCGGGCGGCGGGAGCGAGTGGACTGGCCGGAGTCCGCGCGGGGGATTGCGGCGCCGGAGCCGATCCTGGTGGGGCTGGCCTGGGAGGCTCCGCCGGCGCAGGAATGGGACGAGGCGTCTCAGACTTACTATCCGGCTTCGCGTCGGCTTTTGGCGGAGGCGGCACGGCATTCAACGGCGCTGAGATTGCCGGCACAACAGGGGGCGGCTCTTTCACAGTCGCAGCTGCCGGCGTCAGCGGTGTGGTCTGCTCCTTCGCTATTGTGGGAGCTTCCACGGGGGCCGGCTCAGTCGCAACCGGCGGCGCAGGCCGCACTGGCTCCGGTTCGCGTTTGACCGAACGACTCGGAATCGTCGGCACGGCCTTCTCTTCGAGTGAAACTACCTTGGTGACTTGCTTGGGAGGCGCCGGGGCCGCCGTCGACTTGGCAAGCTTCTTGACCATCTCCTCCAGCTTAGCTTGTTGGTCTGGATCCAGTCCGCTCAGCTGGTTCTTAACGTCGTATCCCGCCTGCTGGCACATGCGCAGCAAGTCCGCAGTGTCGACATTCAGTTCGCGCGCCAAAATGTAAACTCGAACTTTTTCCTTTTGCGCCAAGCGTAACTCCCTCTTCGCCCATGCCTTTAGGGCCAAAGCAAACGTCTACGATAGTCTGCGGTCTAACGGTTGTTGATTATTTTACCTGATCTGCGCGTTTGGAGAAAGAGCGATCATCAGGAAAGATGCAAAATTGTGGGTGGAACCCCTAGATTGGATTGCAATTCGCAGAATGCAGATCTCAAATCGAAAGAGAACTCCCGTCTCGACAATTTGATATCTGGCAACTTGCAACTTGCAATTGGTACACAGGGTTATGTCGGTTGCTCCTCAGGGTTGGCGGTGGGAGGTTCAGTGGTCTCTTGGGCTGGTTCGACCGGCGAGGCCTCGGCGCTCGTTGCCGTATCGGCCGGCGCTTCTTCTGTCGGCGGGAGTGTCTCTTCGGCTGGGGCCCCGGTGACAGCTTCGCTCGTGCCTTCAACCGGCGTAGCTCCCGGATCGGCCAGCTGGCCCGCAACGGTCCGGCCGGCGGTATCTTCCTCTTCTGGAGGCTTATCTTCCTGCTTCTCGTTCTCGATGCGCTCGGCGGCCTCCTCCGCGAACAGGATGATTTCGTCCGCCTGCTCGACGGTGACGGCGCCCATCTCGGCCAGGTCGGTCGGCTCGATAAAGGTAATGTCGATATACGACATGAACCCTTCGGTGATGAACGCCTCAACCAGCTCGGGGGAAATGTTCGGAATCTGGCTGAACCAGCCCTCGGCCCGCTCGATGCTCTCGTTCATCTCGTCGATCGTCATGATTTCAATGTCCCAGCCGACTAACTTGCTGGCAAGCCGAACGTTCTGGCCGCGCCGGCCGATGGCGAGCGAGAGCTGATCGTCCTTGACCAGCACGATAGCCCGGCCCATGCGCGGATAGAGAAAGACCTCGTCGATCTCTGCCGGCTGCAAGGCATTGGGGATCATGACCTGCAACGATTCGTTCCAGCGCACAATGTCGATGCGCTCACCGCCCAGTTCATCGACGATGTTCTTGATGCGACTGCCGCGCACACCGACGCAGGCGCCGACGCAATCGACCTTCATATCGACGCTGGAGACGGCGATCTTGGCGCGATAACCGGCTTCACGGGCGATCGCCTTGATCTCGATGGTGCGTTCCTTGATTTCGGGGATTTCGCCCTCGAATAAGCGACGCACGAAATCGGGATGGGTTCGCGATAAGACGATCTTGACGCGGTGCCCCTGCTTTTTCACTTCGAGAACTACGGCCTTGATGCGCTCGTTGATGTGGTGGGTCTCGCCCGGAATTTGCTCACCGCGCGGCAAGATCGCCTCGGTTTTTCCGAGGTTGACAATGCACGCCCCCCCCTCATGGCGGGTCACGGCGCCATGCACGAGATCGCCCTTAATGGCGTCGTATTCGTTGAAGACAGAGCTGCACTCGGCCTCGCGAATCTTCTGGATCATCACGTTCTTGGCGCTCTGGGCGGCAATGCGGCCAAATTCCGCGGGATCGATGACCGTCTCGCCGTGCTTGGCGGTAATGTCGCCGGAGTCGCGATCGATGGTCACGGAGACGCCCGATGCTTCACCGTACTTTTTCTCCGCCGCCATCTGCAAGGCGGCTTCGATGCCGGAGAAGATGATTTCGCGTTCAATGTTTTTTTGGTGCTGCATCTCATCGATGATCCGCACCAGGTCCGAGCCCTTCATGCATTGGTTCCCAGTCCCCGAGGCGAGCACAGCAAACCTCGGGGGTATGTGCTTTCAGGATGCCAGGGGGTTGCTGCACTCACCCCTGAGCCTCTTGCAAACAAAAAAAGTGGGCTTCAGACCCACTTTGGCACCGGCGCTGATGCCCTCACGCACGCACAACAAGCCGCCGATTCCACGTCAAACCAGTCCGACTAATTCAGCTGGCCACACCAAGTCGATCAATCTGCTTCCGCCGTCGGCTCTCTCTAAATCCTACATCGACTATGGAATTCGCCTCGGGCATTCACGGGAGCGCTGATGCCGCGGCACATCTTCCACCGCCATGCCTATCATGATATGAACTTTTCCTACCCCCACATGAAAATTCTCTACTTCAAACCGAGAATCATGCCGCAAGATCGCCGGTCGACACCAATACCGGTCTGCCGCATCATACAATGATTGTCGGCGTTCAGCATTCCGCGCGGAAACTCACCATGGAAGATCAACTGCAATCGAGCATTTGTGCCCGTTTTCTCAAGGCGCTCAGCGAACCGGACCGCTTGAAGATCATTCAGTGCCTGCAGGACGGCCCAAAAAATGTCAGCGAATTGGCCGATCTGCTGGAGCGCGAACTGGTCAACGTTTCGCATCATCTCGGCGTCCTCCGGCACGCGGGGCTGGTGCAGGACGAGAAGCAGGGCAAGTACGTCGTCTACTCCTTGCACCCCTCGGTACTGGCGAAGAAGAAGCGCAATGAGCACGGCAAGGAGATTCTCGACCTGGGCTGTTGCCGACTGGAATGGGACGGTTGACGATCGATCTGATGATCGTTAGACTGTCTTGGTGTCGCCCGCGGCACGCGTGCTCTCGCTCAAACCGCGGCATATGCAGGAGTGCCCCCCACCGATGTCCGCTCCGACCCTCCCCGCACGCTGCGGCGCCGAAGTGCTCGGCACCTTTATTCTGGTGTTCTTCGGCTGCGGTTCGGTTCACGTGGCGGTGCTGACCGGTGATCTGGTGGGGTTGGGCCAGGTGGCGCTCGTCTGGGCTGTCGCCATCATGCTCGCCATCTACTGCATCGGCGGCATCAGCGGGGCGCACATCAACCCGGCGATCACGCTCGCCCTGGCGACCTGGGGACGCTTCGCCTGGCGCGACGTGCCAGTCTACCTCGGCGCCCAGTTTGGCGGCGCCGTTCTCGCGGCGGCGGCCCTGTTCGCCCTGTTCGGACCGATGCTCGCTGAAAAGGAACGTGAAAAGAACGTCCAACGAGGCGGCCCTGGCAGTGAAATCACCGCCATGTGCTACGGCGAGTACTTTCCGAATCCCGGCAAGTTCGGCGGCGGGCCGGGCCCTTATGACGCGGCCGTTCACGCCAAGCACAAGGCGCTCGTCAGCGAAACCGGCGCATGCCTCGCGGAGTTTCTCGGCACGCTGATCCTCGCCCTGATGGTCTTCGCTCTAACCGACGAGCGCAACCCCGCGGCGCCCGCGGGTCGCCTGGCGCCGGTCTTCATCGGCCTCACCGTCGCGGTCCTGATCATGGTGATCGCCCCCTTGACGCAGGCGTGCTTCAACCCCGTACGCGATTTCGGTCCGCGGCTGTTCGCCTGGGCGATCGGCTGGGGCGAAGTCGCCATTCCCGGACCGAATGGCTCCGGCTTCGTCAGCGTCTATATCCTCGCGCCGATTGCCGGCGCGATCGCCGGCGGCGGCCTGTATTCGCAGCTGATTCAACCCTGTTTGCCGACTCTACCTACCGAAGGAAAAACGCCATGACGCGAAATCTCTTGCTCGCCTTGTTCACCTGCGTCATCGCCATCCCCCTTGCTTGCGCCGGAGAACCGGCGGCCAAGCTCGACGCCGACCTTCCCCTGCAAGGCACGAAATCCGAGCCGGTCAACTACGACATCGATTTTTCCGCCGTCATCACCGCCCCCTACCACACCAAGACGCTCAAGGTCTGGCTCGCGCTGCCGCAGTCCGACGTCGCCCAAAAAATCGAAGGGAGCCAGCTGGCCAGCTTCCCGATGAAGGTCGTTCCCAAGGTCGGCAAGGAAGCGGTCTACGGCAATCAGTTCGCCTACTTCGAGTTCGATCATCCAGAAGGCGCCCAGATCGTTCGCCACAAGTTCAAGGCGACCATTCACGAAATGCGCTGGAACATCGATCCCGCCAAGGTCGAGAAGGTCGAGAGGTGGCCGGCGTCCTTCGATCGCTTTTTGAAGTCCGACGCCAGCGTGATGGTCGATGAGCGCTTGCAAAAGTTGGTGCTCGATGTGGTGCCCAAATCAAAAAACCAGTCCGACGATCTCGCCAGCATCATGACGTGGGTCAATCGCTATATGAGGTACGATCACGATTCGGCATCGCTCAAGGCCAGCGCCCAGCACGCGCTCCTCAAGAAGGCCGGGCATTGCAGCGACTACCACGGCCTGTGCGCCGCCTTTGGCCGGGCACTCGGTTATCCGACGCGCGTCACTTACGGCATCAACCCGTTCCCGAAAAATTCACCGTCGCACTGCAAGCTGGAAGCGTATCTGCCCCCCTATGGCTGGGTCTGCTTCGACGTGTCGGAAACGCAGCGCGTGATCGAAGCGATCGAAAAGGACAAGACGCTCGCTGCCCGCAAAAAGGATGATCTGATCCGCCTGGCTAACGACCGCTTGCAGCGCGGCTTCCGCGACAACACCTGGCTGCAGCAGACGCGCGGCACCGATTACGAGTTGGTCCCACCGGCCAGGAAACGCGTGCCGGTCGTGCGCACCATTTACGCCGAGGCCGACGGTGTCGCCCTGCCGGAGCCTGACCCGGCCAACGCGCAGCAGCGCGAGTTCGGCTGGATGACGGTGCACCATTACGTGCCGAGCCGGCCGGTTGAATATCCGTTCAAGGGATGGAAGAGCTTGGTGAAGTGAGATGGAGCTGGCGCTTGCGGTTTAGCGTTCACACGGCGCCTTGCGAACGCTAAGCCACAAGCGGCGATCGATCATTACGGCAGGAATGTGCCGTAGTCCATGAACAGCAAGTTGTTCTCCCCCTTCTTCTCGCGCGCCGGGAGCGAGCCGTTCGGCATTTTCCAGCGATAGTTGGTGTTCGGGAAGTCGCGCACCGAAGGTTCGACTTTGCGATCGTCCGCGAACAGGGCCAGGTAATCGACGATCGCCTTGTCGGTGCCGAGGCCTTTTTGCAACAGCTTGATGCCGGTGAGGTTCGTCTTCAGCGGGACAGCGCCGATGTAGTCGTGTTTTTTAGTCTTCAACTTCAGGTCCTTCTCGAGCGTCTTGGCAAAACCGTGCGCCTTCTCGTCCTTCTCGCCACAGAAGAAGGCGGCCGCCATGCCATGAACCTTGCACGACGATTGCAAGAGCTTCGTGATCGAGACCGGACGCTTTTCGAGGTCGGGCTGGATCGTCAGGAAAACAGCCCCGATGATGTCGTTGCCGGCGCAGTCGGTATAATTGGCCGCCTTCTTCAATTCGATGGCAGGCGGGAACTTCGGGTCCGGCGTGTACTTGTAGCGGTACCATTCGGAGTTGATCCACAACGCTCCGAGAGTCGCGCCCGCGTCGGCGCCGATGACGATGATGCTCGACGTGTTGCAGTCCTTGTTGTTGTCGTTGCGGCGATCGAGATAGGACCGCACCGCCGCAATGTCATTGACCAGGATCGGCAGGTACGCTTTTCCTTGTTTAATGTAGTCCTTCACATCAATCTCTTCCTTCATCTTTGGGTCCTTGAGCTTAACGTTAGCCATATTGGGTTTGTAGGTCCAAAATTTGTCATCGACGAAGGTGCTGTCGCCGTGGCCGCGGAAATCGAACATCATCACCGAATAGCCGGCCTTTTGCAGTGATTCGGCAAGGGACTTCCATTCCGGGGCTTTCATGGTTTTGCCTTCGCCGATTGGATGGAGCATGATGATGGTGGGCGCGCTCTTGCCGGCGCTCGGATAAAAGAGCCCCTTGAGCTTCACGCCGTCCACGGTGACGATGTTGACGGCTTCGGAAGCGGCCTGCTGAGCATGGCCGGGAGTTTGGCCGAGCAGCACACACGCAAGAAGTATCGCGGCGAATGACAAGCGAGACATGGAATACCTCCAGTGCGGAATTGGCACACCAACTTCTGGTAATGATCTTAAAGCGAATCGGAACCGGGGTCAAGTTACGTAAAGTTAATCCAGCCTGGATTTGCTTGAGGCCGATGAAAAGAACGGGAGGAGAAAAGCCTCTCGAGGCCGTCCGCGATCGGGGGCGTGGCCGCGGACGGCCTGGAGAGGAGACGCAAGTTTCCCAGACTCGCGTGGTCGGCTAGTTGGCATCAGGTTCTCCGAGCGTGATCTCTTGCTTCCGGAATCCGGAAAGTTCTCGCTCCTTGCCGAGCCAGCCGCATTGAGTTGGAAGCTTCCCCGAGTAGAGGAGGGGGACCGGAAATGAGTTGACGCCCCGCGTCATCCGATCCAGCTTCCCTGACACCGAAGCGAACTCCTTTCGTATGTGGACCGATGACCAGTGCCGATGCTCCCGGCGAGCGTCGGGCGTCAGCTTCGCATTATGGCAATCCGCCGCCGCGCCGCTAGAGGCGTAGACGGCGCGATCGGCGAAGCCCTGAAAAAAGCGTTTGACGTTCAAGCCGTTTCATCTCCATGCGGAGTCGAAGTTTCTGGACTTGATGCCCGAACGGGAAGTCGTCATAAGTCCAACAGGTCGAGGAGCCGAAAAAGTTTTGCTGAGGGAGAAGAAATGATGAAGCGTAATCAGCTGATACTCACCGCGGCGGCCCTGCTGTCGCTTGCCTCGCTTACCCAAACATCCGAGGCGCATGGCCCGTACATTCGCTTCGGCATCGGCATCAGTCCAGGGTTCTTCTACGGGCCAGGCCCATACTATTACGGCTATCCCTATGGATATCCGTACTATTACGCCCCGCCGCCGGCAGTGGTGTATGAGACGACGCCGCGCGTAATCGTGCGTCAATCGCCGCCGCCGATCGTGGAAACGGTCCCCCCGCCAGCTCCGTCGACACCAACACCGCCGCCGCCGCCCCCAAGCGTCATCCCGATCCAGAACTCCGCGCCTGCGTCGCCGGCCGTCGATGCTTTGATGGCGAAATTGAGCGATACGAATGAGATGGTTCGCCGCGATGCCGCCATGGACCTCGGCCGCATGAAGGAGGCCAAGGCGGTCGATGCGCTCATTCAGATGATGTCGAAGGACGCCAGCCCGATCGCGCGCGACGGCGCCACCCGAGCCCTCGGCCTGATCGCCGCTCCGCGCAGCCTGAACGCGCTCATCTACGCCGCCCAGGCCGACAACGATCGCGACGTGCGCCACAGCGCCCAGTTCGCGGTCGAGATCATTCGCACCAACTTGCGAAATTAGTCCGTAGTACGTGGTCCGTAGTCCGTAGCATATTCCTTGGCATTGATGCCACGGACTACGGACTACGGAACACGGACCTGCCATGTCTTTCCGTTTCGAGCTTCTGCAAACTGACGGCAAAGCCCGCGTGGGCCGACTGCATACCGCCCACGGAGTGGTTCAGACGCCCGTGTTCATGGCGGTCGGCACCCAGGCCGCGGTCAAGGGACTGACGCCGGCGCAGCTCGACGACGCGGGCGTCCAGGTTGTTCTCGGCAACACCTATCATCTCACGCTGCGGCCAGGCGATGAGGTCATTGCCGAACTTGGCGGCCTGCACCGCTTCATGAACTGGCCGCGTCCCATCCTCACCGACAGCGGCGGCTACCAGATTTACAGCCTCGCCGCCAATCTTAAGATCGATGACCGAGCGGCGGTCTTCCGCTCGCACCTTGACGGCGCCCTCCTGGAACTGACGCCGGAAAAGGCGGTCCGCATCCAGGAAAACCTTGGCGCCGACATCGCCATGTGCCTGGACGAATGCCCCCCCGCCGACACGCCGGCCGACTACCGTGACGTTGCCGTGCGCCGCACCATTCACTGGGCGGAGCGCTGTCAGGCCGCCCATCGCCGTACCGATCAGGCGCTGTTCGCGATCGTGCAGGGCGGCACCGATGTCGCCACGCGGGTGCGCTGTGCCGAGGCGCTGACGAAGCTCGACTTTCCCGGCTACGCCCTCGGGGGCTTTAGCGTCGGCGAGACCATGCAGCAGATGCTGACCGCTCTCGAACCTGCGGCCGATGTCCTGCCCCACGATAAGCCGCGCTACCTCATGGGTGTCGGCACGCCGCTCGATCTGGTGCTCGCGGTGGCGCGCGGCATCGATATGTTCGACTGCGTCCTGCCGACGCGCAACGGCCGCAACGCTTGCGCCTTCACGGATGTCGGCCAGATCAAGATTCGCAACGCCTGCCACAAGCGAGATTCAGCTCCGCTGGAGTCCGATTGCCCCTGTCCGGTGTGCCGACAGTACAGCCGGGCCTACTTGCACCATCTGTTTCTGGCGGATGAAATGCTCGGCCCGACGCTTTTATCGCTGCACAACTTGGCGTACTACAGCCGTTTGATGGCGCAGATGCGGCAAGCGATTGCCGAGCGCCGCTTCGGCGCGTTTTGTCAGGCTCGGCTTGCCCGTTGGGGGGGAGAATTTCTATGATAGACCCTTTGATATTCGCCGCGCGAGCCCGTAAGCCGAAAGTCAGGCAGGATAGACACCGATGCTCAACACGCTGATACTGTTCGCCCAGGCAGCTGAGGAGGAGGCCAAGAAGGCTCCCACAGGCCCGCTGGGCGGACTCTTCGATAATCCGATCGTGCCAGTCCTGGGCATGATGGTGCTGTTCTTCTTCCTGATCATCCTGCCGGCCCAGCGGCGCCAGCGCAAGGAGCAGGAAGCGATCATGGCGAACTTGAAGAAGAACGACGAGGTCGTAACGTCCGCCGGCATCATCGGCATCGTGGCCAACCTCAAGGAGGGGGAAGACGAAGTGACCTTGAAGATCGACGACAACGCCCGCATCCGCGTCTTGAGGAGCACCATCATTCGCATCAAGAAGAAAGAAGACGCCCCCAAGGATAATGCCACGCCCGCCGCCGCCACGGCGCAGGCGAACACGAATATCAAGCCGAATGCCTGACCGCTTGCGGCTTAGCGTTCGCGTGGTGCCTTGCGAGCGCTAAGCGGCGAGCGGCAAACAAGTGACTTTTTGAAATTCCACGAAAAGAGCCCAGCCACGATGGTCGCGCATCTTTTCGTCTTTCTTTTTGGTGACCAAGCGCCATGAAACAGTTCTTCTGGAAACTGGTATTCTGCCTGCTCCCGTGCGTTTTCGCCGCCGTGGTCACCTTTGACGCCACCGTCAAGTACTACAACGGCGACGCCGGCGGGTTCAAGCTCGGCGTCGATCTCGTCGGCGGCACTATTCTCGTCTACGAAATCGACTTGCGCAAGAACCAGGGCGATGAGAAGACGTTCGACCCCTTGCGCGACATCAATGTCCTCGCCGAGTCTCTCAAACGCCGCATCGATCCCAACGATCTCTACAACATCACCATCCGCCCCGCTGGCGGCGAAGGCCGCATCGAGATTATCCTGCCGACCGGCGGCACCCATCGCACCGAGAAAGCCGAGAAGAACTGGCGCAAGCTGCTCGACATGCTCGAAACCGAGTATGTCAAGGATTCCAGCCGAAAGCTCGCCGTGGGCCGCGGCAAGACCCTGGAACTCGCCGATCTGATCCAGACGATCGAATCCGAATCGCGCTGGAAGGATAAGCTGTTCAGCACCTCCGACGGCTGGGACCGCTTGAAGAAGAGCGCCCTCAAGTACTGGGCTGGTATCGACCTCGCCATCAAGGGGGATAAGCTCGGCAAAAAAGCCCCGGATCTGGAATTGAAAAAGAAGTTCGATGCCCTGCCTGTCGGCGACCTCGAACAGTTCTCCGCCTTCGTCGTCAATGAAACGGCCAAGAGCGTGAATCCAACCACCAAGAAAACCATCCAGAACTGGTACAAGAAGCAAGCCTGGGATGAGACCATGGCCCGCGTTCGCCTGAAATGGAAATTTCTCGAACCCTATCAAGAAGACATGGAGCGCATCACCCCCGATAGCACCGATCAGCTCACAACCTTCGTGCTGACGCGCGGCTCGGTTATCGGTCAAGCTGCTTTGTCGCTTCTCCACCCGCTGGTCGGCGATAATCTCGAACGTGTCTTTGACGGTCCCGACGATCCGACGGCCACGGAAGTCAAGGATTTTATCCGCGACCTTTACGGCCCCCCGGTCGGCGAGATCATGGACAAGATCAACAAGCACATGGCCGACAACCAGATCAGCAAGGACCCGAGCGTCGAGGATGTGCAGCGCATCAAGGACCTGGTCTCCAAGGTCGGCAGCCTCGAATTCCGCATCCTGGCCAACAGCACCGATGACGCCGTGGCCATCGCCGACGCCATCAAGCTGATCAACGCCTCGGTCGGCGACGAGGCGTCCAAAGTGATTCTCGACGCCCAGCAAAAGGGCTTGCCCCCGCCCGCCCCGCGCGAAACGCGCAAGGGGGAGGTCAAGGCGAAACGATACACGATCAAGACGGCGCGTGGCGTCGAAAGCGCGGTGAGCTACAGCTGGGTCGAACTCGGACCGACCGAGCGGCGCAGCTTGAATCTCGACAACGCCGCACGCACCGATTCTGCCCGCAATGCCGCCTGGCATTTCGCCCGCGTCCACCGCAACGAAGCCGTCCAGCTTCCGGAAGTGGCCGGCGCCGCCGATCGCTTCTTGCTGCAAGGGGCATTGTTCTACAGTCGGGAGTGCAAGGATCGCAATCTGCCCGAGGAAGAACGGCGCAAGAAGGAAGTCGAGTATTTCGTCCTCACGCGCGATCCGGAATTCGAAGACATCAACTCCGAGGTCCGCACGAAAAAGATCGACGGCAGCTACCTGGTTAGCGCTTACGGCGCCCCGGGAGCCGACCTGCGGCCGACGGTCCACTTCACCTTCAATACCGATGGCGGCAACCTGTTCGGCTCGATCACGCGCAAGAATGTCTCCGAGGACACCGGCGGCGCCGTCGGCACCCAGAAGCGCCGACACCTCGCCATCATCCTCGACGGCATGGTCATGTCCGCTCCGACCATCAACTCCGAGATCCGCACCCAAGGCCAGATCAGCGGCAACTTCACGCAGAAGGAAGTCGATTCGCTGGTCAACATCCTCCGCGCCGGCCGACTCCCCGCCACCCTGAAGCCGCAACCGGTCAGCGAAAGCACGATCTCCGCCACCCTCGGCGAGGACACCATCTCGTCCGGCGTCCGCGCCATCCTTTACTCGTTCGCTGCCGTCCTCATCTTCATGTGCATCTACTACCGTTTCGCCGGCATCGTCGCCAGCGTCGCCCTGATGGCCAACTTGCTCTTGACCGTCGGCTTCATGGTGGCGGTCCAGGCGACCTTTACCCTCTCCGGGCTCGCGGGCATCGTCCTCACGCTCGGCATGGCGGTGGATGCCAACGTCCTCATCTACGAACGTCTGCGCGAGGAACGCGAACGCGGCGCTAGCTTGCTGCAAGCCATTCGCAACGGCTACGATCGCGCCTTGCCGACCATCATCGATACCCACTTATCGAGCATCTTCACCGCCATCGTCCTCTACGTCGTCGGCAACGACAACCTCAAGGGCTTCGCCGTCAGCATGACGGTCGGCCTGATCATCAGTCTCTTTACCTCGCTCTACATGACCCGCGCCATGTTCGACTTCTGGCAAGTCAAGGGCTGGCTGACCAAGCTCACCATGATGCGACTCTTCGCCAAGCCCGACTGGGACTTCATGAGCATCCGCTACATCATGTTCGCCGCCACCCTCGGCCTGTCAGTCGTCGGCCTCGCTCTGTTCATCGGCCGCATTCCCAACGATCTCAACATCGACTTCATCGGCGGCACCGCCTACGGCGGCAAGCTCACGAAGGGGGTCCTCATCACCGAGCTGCGGCCTCGCTTCGACGAGAAGAACCAGGGGAAAATCCTCGGCGGCGTCAAGGTGAAAGAGCTGGATGACAGCAAACGCCGCTACGAACTGACCTTTCCCAACGGCGACAACAAGCCGCGCACCGTGTCGCTCAACAATGAGCCGGACTTCAAAACTCAGAAAGAACGCGAGGACAATGTCAAGGAGCGCGCCAGTCTTTTGCCGGAACCGTCGGTCGAACTGCTGTTCAACAGTACGACGGTCGCGGAGATCCAGAAGGAAATGGACCAGGGTAAGAGCCGCAACTTCGTTATCCGCACGACCGAGAAGGAGCCGGAGCTGGTGCAAGCCTGCGCCGACCAGCTGTTGCGCGACGAGGGGGGCGAGCAACTGCTCAAGAAGGTATTCGCACGCTTCGACAAGGTCGAGGCCGAGACACGCTTCAAGTTCTATGCGACGCAAGAGGCCGCGGATAAGCAAGCGGCCGACGTCGACAGCCTCGCGACGGCGTCGCAGAGCTTCTTCAAATCACTGTTGAATCGCGAGTTGCGCCGCAGCTTCGGGCTGGTGAACGACAAGGACTCGCTACCCTTCGTGCTTGAAGTCATCGCGGAAGGGAACAGCGATTCGGACGGGAAATACCACGTGATGAAGGTGACGCTGGAAGGGCTGAAGTCAGACGACGCAGCCAAGGTCAAATCGGCGTTCGAGGACGCGGTGAGCGCGTTTGCCGCCCGGCCGCTCCCCGATCGGCTTGAGAACTTCGACAGCGCACTTGCCAACGAGACCCGTTTCCGCGCCATGTGGGCTATCCTCGCAAGCTGGGCGGCGATCCTGATGTATTTGTGGTTCCGGTTCGGCAACTGGACCTTCGGCCTGGCGGCGGTCATCTGCCTCATCCACGACCTGTTCTTCACGCTCGGCGCCATCGCCATCTGCCACTTCGTTCACGGCGGCCCGCTAGGTTTTATCGGGGCAGCGTTGATGCTCGACGATTTCAAGATCGACTTACCCTCGGTTGCCGCCTTGCTCACCCTCGTCGGCTACTCCGTCAACGATACGATCGTCGTCTTCGACCGCATCCGCGAGGTCCGCGGCAAGAACCCGGACCTCACGCCGAAAATGATCAACGACAGCGTCAACCAGACCTTGAGCCGAACCATCTTGTCGTCGTTGACGGTCTGGCTCGTGGTGTTCGTGTTGTTCCTGTTCGGCGGCCCCGGCGTTCACCTGTTCGCGTTCGTCATGGTGGTCGGCGTGATCGTCGGCACGTACAGCTCGATCTATATTGCCGCGCCGCTGTTGCTGATGTTCGGCGAAGGCCGGCACGAGGAGACTGTCCCCGGCCCTCAGCAAGGCGCCAAGATGCCGGCGCCGGAAGGGGCAGGGGTGTAGCATTCATCTTTGTTTAGCGCCCGCATGGCGCCATGCGGGCGCTAAACGAATTATCAAAACCACTTCTCGAACAAATCCCGATTCGGCCAGCGTTTCACCTTGTCCGCCGCCTGGTGGACGAGCGGATCGATCAGCTCGCCGAGGTATTTCCCCTTGCGGTTGTTGCACGTATTGAACAAGACGGCCCAGGTCAGACCATCGGCGCGGCGCACCAGAATCGATGCGGTGCCGTCGAGGCCTCCCGGATGCCAGGTGTTGACTTTACCGCCCCCCACGAGACGCACATTCCAGCCGCAACCATAGTAGACGTCGAGCGGCTTGCCCTTCTTGTCGTGCCCGGCGAAGCCGTCGGGGCGGGCGAACATCGTCTTGATGCTGGCGGCCTTGAGAATCTTGCACTTGTCCGGCTGATCGAACGCCGCGGCGAGGCGCACCAGATCGGGCGCCGTGCTGATCCAGCCGCCATGGGCATCCATCGCTTCCAGATGCCACGCCCCATAAGGCAGCGGCACCGGCTTGCCTAATTTCGGCCCCATGATCGCGTTCGCCTTGCGGTTCTTCTCGTCGTAGTAGTGTACCTCCTCTTTCGCCGTCGTCAGGGTGTGCCCGAGTTGCGTATGCTTGACGCCGATCGGATCGAAGACGTGCTTCTGCACCGCGGCCTCGTAGGTCTGCCCGGTCGCCTTCTCGATCACACGGCCCAGGATGCAGTAGCCGAAGTTGGAATAGGCGTAACGCGCCCCCGGATCGAAATCGAGCTTGCGGTGCGTCATGTAATGGATGATGTCGATCGGTCTGGCTGGCGGCTTGACCTTCTGGTCCTTGGCGATCTTGATTGGCCGAAACATCGGATCGAACGATTGGTCGCGATCGAAGCCGGCCGTGTGCTGCAAGAGGTGCTTGATGGTGATTTTCTTGAGACGCGGGTCGGCGCCGGCGGGCAGGGCGATTTTCAGGACCTCAAAGGGATTGTCGTCCATGCTCAGCAGGCCCAACTCGATGAGGCGCAGGATCATTACCGCGGTGATCGGCTTGGAGACGCTGGCGATGCGAAAGCGCATGGTCGGCTGCACCGCGAGACCGAGCTGCCGATCGGCATGACCGAAGCCGCGCGCGTACGCGAGTTTGCCGTCCTTGGCGACGGCGAGGGCGGCGCCGGGAACATCGTTGTCCACCAGGAACTTGAGCATCATGTCGTCGAAGGGAGCCAAGTCGATGTCGGCGAAACCGGTGGGAGGGCCCCATTTGTCTTGCGCGAATGTGAGGTGCGGACACGCGCCTGCCATCATCAATGCAGCGCCAAGTATACGGATCATGGTGGTTAACCTCACGCGTTTCGTGCGGTTATCGTATGGAAAGGCCTACAGCTTTTTCGCACAATAATACTGGCTCACCTGATCCAAGAGGCATTCCATGACCCTCCATGATATCCGCGCCAAAGTCGAAGCTGGCCGTCGGCTTTCCTTCGAGGACGGCTTGTTTCTTGAAGAACACGTCGATCTCTTCACGCTCGGCGAATTCGCCAACACCGTGCGCGAGCGCAAGAACGGCAACGTCGGCTACTACAACATCAACACGCATCTCAACGCGACCAACGTCTGCGTCTATCGCTGCGTCTTCTGCGCTTTTCGCGCTGATCTCAAGAGCGAGAAGGGCTACGTGATGCCCGACGAGCAGATTCTGCACCGCGCCGACGAAGCCCAAGCCCGTGGCGCGACCGAGCTGCACATCGTCGGCGGGCTGCACCATCAGTTGCCCTACGAATGGTACCTCAACGTCGTCCGCATCGTTCATCAGCACTATCCGCGGCTGCATCTCAAAGCGTACACCGCCGTCGAGTGGGACTGGTTCGCGCGGCTGACAGGCCGGCCGACGCGCGACATTCTAGCGGAGTTCAAGGACGCGGGGCTCGGCAGCTTGCCCGGCGGCGGAGCGGAGATCTTTCATCCCGAGGTGCGCGACATCATCTGCGAGCACAAAGCCGACACCGACTCCTGGCTGCGCATCCACCGCGAAGCCCACCAGCTCGGCCTGCGCTCCAACGCCACGATGCTCTACGGCCACATCGAAAAGCCATTGCACCGCATCGATCATTTGTGCAAGCTGCGCGACCTGCAAGACGAGACCGGCGGCTTCCAGACGCTCATCCCGCTGGCGTTCCATCCCGACAACACCAAGCTCGGCATCGATCGCAAGATTCAGAAGGCGAGCGCGATCATGGACCTGCGTATGATCGCCATCAGCCGCTTGATGCTCGACAACTTCGCGCATATCAAGGCGTACTGGATCATGCTCGGCATCCCGACGGCCCAGCTCGCCCTTAGCTACGGCGCCGACGACATCGACGGCACGGTGGTCCACGAAAAGATCTACCACGATGCCGGCAGCGACACGCCGCAAGAGTTGACGGTGGTGCAGTTGCGCCGCCTGATCGAGGAGGCGGGCCGCGTGCCGGTGGAACGCGATACCCTGTACAACGAGGTGATTCGCAGCGAGCGCGAGTGGCAGACGGGGCGGCAGTTGGCGCTGCCGGTGGTGGCGGTGTAGGCAAATGGCAATTGCGTTCCCGCTCGTGCCTCGTTACAATGCCAAGCATGTCAACTGCTGAACGAATCCTGCTCACTCCTCAAGAATATCTTGCGCGCGAACGCAAGGCCGAGTACAAGAGCGAATTCTATCGCGGCGAGATGTTCGCGATGGCCGGCGCCACGTGGGCGCACACGCTCATCAAAGATAACACGGCCCACTTCGCCCGGATCGAACTCGATGCCGGTCCATGTCGTATAGTCACAAGTGATTTGCGCGTTCTAGTCGACACGACTGGCCTGTACACCTATCCCGATATCATCGTCGTTTGTGATGAACCGAGATTTGAGGACAAGATATTCGACACACTATTGAATCCGCGCGTGCTCATGGAAGTACTGTCGAAATCCTCAGTCAACTACGATCGCGGGGAGAAGTTCAAGCACTATCGGCAGATTCCGACGCTTCAGGAGTATGTCCTGATCGCGCAAGATGAGCCATTGGTGGAGCGGCACGTCCGCCAGCCGAACGGCGATTGGCTGATGACGGAGTTTCGCGGCCTGGAGCGGACGCTGGCGCTGGCGAGTGTTCCCGTCAAGATCTCTTTGGCCGACATCTATCGCGGCGTGAAGTTTTCGGAAGGCGCCAGCCCGATGTAAACGCCTTTGCAGACCGGCCGGCAGTTGGCGCTGCCGGTGGTGGCGGTGTAGCTGAAGGTCACGAGCTGCTGACCTTCACGTCCGCCGCAAAACCATACAAAAACCGCGGTTTGCACGCTTCAGAACCCCCAAAAGCTCACGTCCGGGGGGGACAAGCTTTTGGATTTTCACAACTGACCTAACGATCGCGCATCCGGGCATGTTACAGTGGAGCAATTAACCAACCCAGACATTCGCCCGTGTGTTTCGATGCTCCTGCAACCTGCCAACACTCTGACGCCGACGCCGATCGAATGGCTTTGGCCCGGCTATTTGGCCGTGGGCAATGTTGCAATCCTCGACGGTGATCCGGGGTGCGGCAAGTCGCTGATCACACTCGATCTCGCGGCCCGGCTGAGCACCGGGCGACCGTGGCCCGACGGCGCCGCCGGCCCTGGACCGGCGCCGGTGATCTTGCTTTGTGCCGAGGATGTTGATGCGATCATCATCGCCCGACTGAATGCGTTGGGCGCAGACCTGGCGCGCGTGTTCCTCTGGCCGCGTCTGACCGATCCCGGTCTGCCGCGCCTGCCGGCTGATCGGAAGCGGATCGAAGAAGCCATCGTCGAAACCGGCGCGAAACTCGTGATCATCGACCCGATCATGGCGTTTCTCGATCGTTCGGTGACGCCGAACAGCGACGCCAGCGTGCGCCGCATTTTGGATCCGATGGCGCAGCTTGCCGAGCGCCGTCGTTGCGTGATTTTGTTGGTTCGGCATCTCAACAAGGACGATGGTTCGCACGCGCTCTACCGGGGCGGCGGTTCCATCGGGTTCACGGCCGCGTGCCGATTGGCCTGGCTGGCCGGCCGCGACCCGCGCATGGCGGAACGTCTGGTGCTGGCGCAGCAGAAGAACAACTGCGCCCCGCGCAGCCCGAGCTTGGCGTACCTGTTGCCGAATGACGGCCCGCGCATCGATTGGCAAGGCCCGATCGCCTGGAGCGCCGACGAACTGGCCGCGCGCCGCCCCCGCCCCAGCCGCCGCCGCGCTCGCGAGTTCCTGCGGCTGTTCCTGGAGCCGGGTCCGCGTCTGACGCGCGACATCTGGATCGCCGCTGCCGAGATCGGCCTGTCGGAGTCGACGATTAAGCGCGCCCGCCGGGGACTCGACATCCAATGCGAGCGCGTCGTCATTGACGGCCGCCGCGACGATTATTGGCTCTTGCCCGGCCAGCAATTGACGGGAGCGCCGTCGGACACGCCGGATTTGGACGATTGGCTGCGCAAGTGGCGGCAGATGTATCCGCCAAGAGCCGGAGAAGACGAGTAGAAGGAGGAGGCCGAACAGATCGCGGTTTGTGGCGCGTACATCAGGCCCGTTCACGGGCCTTCCCGCGCAGCGGTATAGGCCCGTTCTTTAGAACGGGTAAACGGGTGAGCGTATTTTCCTGAAAGGTCCACCCGTCCTAAAGGACGGGCCTAATACCGCTGCGCGGAAAGGCCCGTGAACGGGCCTGGGCGATGACGCGACCGCCCACACCGCGGTCCTGAAAGGGCCGTTCATCCACGCTCACGCAAGGTGTCACCATGCCGCAATCGCTGGCCAAGGTCTACCTGCACGCGACTGTCTCAACCAAACATCGCGAACCGGTGTTGCTCGACGATTGGCGTGACGAACTGTTTCGCGTCATGGGAGGCACGGCAAACAACCTCGGTTGCCAATCGATCATCGTCGGCGGGATGCCGGACCACGCCCATATTTTGTTCGAACTGAGGCGCACGATCACGATCGCCGACGCCATTGGCAAGATCAAATCGACGTCGTCGTTGTGGGTGAATCAAAATCACCCGATGGCCACGCCGTTCCATTGGCAATCGGGGTATGGCGTGTTCTCGGTAAGCAAATCGAATGTGCCGGCGGTGAAGGTCTACATTGAGAACCAGGCGAAACACCACGCGAAGCAATCGTTTCAGGACGAATTCCGCGCGTGGTTGAAACGCTACGACATCGATTGGGACGAACGTTACGTGTGGGATTGAGTCCGAACGGCCCTTTCAGGGCCAAGGTCGGGGGGCCACGTCTCCCCCATGCCTTCGGCCTGGGCTCCGCAGAACCGGCCTTTCAGGCCGAAGACCCGTGGCGCGACGTGTGTTCCGATTCCCAATGTCTTCGGCCTGAAAGGCCGTTTCTACCAGCCCAGGCCGAAGGCCTCATCGTTCTACACATCTTTTCGTCAGTCGCGCGGGCCGAACGCACTCCAGGCGGTCGCAAAGTCGCGCAGGCGCTGCAGGCCGATCCATGTTGTTTGTGG
>JACXTT010001382.1_pt1 | contig 40325 bp, 29 predicted proteins | sample 9270951 | NCBI WGS metagenome assembly JACXTT01 (sample SAMN15532306, study PRJNA645909) | rock metagenome | isolation source: weathered quartz diorite | place: Puerto Rico | collected 2017-06-21
AGTTTATACAAGCGATTATCAATAAAAGAACAGCGACACCTGAAAAGATATATACATTGCGAATATCACCCTGTACCGGCTCATAGCCTGATAATTCTGTCGATTTGAGATAAATATCTGTCAGCGGCTGCAGATAAAGAGAGTAGCGCTGCTCTTTATTAGTTACATAGTTTGCTAACCACTTATTTACTTTATCAGTTAAAGCCTCAACATGTGTACCCGGTTTCAGTAATAAATATTGTTCTGTAAAAGTGCCATAACCCTTTGTCTGCAATATATCATCGAACGAACTGAATTGATGAATTTCAATTACATCGGCCCTTAAATATGAATTAGAGGGTATGTCTTTAATTACACCCGTAATAATGTAATTATCTGCCTTGCCAAATTCGGGTATATTAGTCAATGTCTTGCCGACTGGATCGTTATCACCGAAATATTGTTTTTTAAACTTCTCGGTAATCACTATGTTCTTATATCCTTGTATAAAAGATTGTGGTTTGCCTTCAAGAATTTTGAAATCAAGTACATTCCATACCGTGGGCTCGGCAGATAAAGTATTTATAACCACTCCATCTTTATTTTCTCCTATTTTAAGCCGACGTTTAGTCGCCCGCATACGACAGTATTCTTTTACTTCAGGAAAATCCTTTTTTAGTGAAGGGCCCAACCCAGTGAAGCTTTGCGAGGACTTCTCAACTGCATTCTTATTGCTTTTATTAATGCTTACTATCCTATAAATATCGTTGCTGTTTTTCCAATGATGATCGTACGATAAATCATCTAAAACAACTGTAGCTACTAGCAAACATGCGGTCAGTCCAATGGTTAATCCAGCAATATTGATGAAAGAATAAATCTTATTTCTTTGCAGATTTCTTAATGCGATCTTAAAATAGTTTTTAATCATATTGTTTATTCAAAGGTTTATCTTCTCAATGGTTCAACAGCTATCTTCCCTATCATCGGTTGACTGATCACTCCGAACGAAGACTCTTCACCGGATTTGTCAACGCAGCTTTGATTGACTGGAAACTAATTGTTGCAAAAGCAATTAAAACAGCTGATATGCCCGCCAACAAAACCACCCACCACTGGAATGGCTGATGATAGGCAAATCCTTGCAACCACGAATGCATAGCCCACCACGCGCAAGGAGCAGCAATCAGTATAGCGATCAGAACTAGCACAATAAAATCTTTGGATAGCATACCTACAATACCTGATATGCTGGCACCAAGTACTTTACGGATGCCTATTTCTTTGGTGCGCTGTTCCGCAGCATACGCAGCTAAGCCGAACAAACCTAAACAAGCAATAATAATTGCAAGCGATGTAAATGATATAGCAATTTGTCCTATACGCTGTTCTGTACGGTAATTATTGCCAAAATCTTCGTCCATAAATGAGTAGCTGATTTGGAGGTTTGGCGATACCGATTTCCATTTATCTTTAACCTGTGCCAATAGTTCAGGGATATTGGTGGAGTTGATTCGAATGCTCAGGGCTCCTGTGTCCTCGCTGTCAAAAAGAACCAGCGGTGTAACATTTTCACGTAGCGATTTAAAGTTAAAGTTCTTTATTACACCTATAATGTGAAATGGCTTCATCACCTTGGCCTTGTTATCCATTGGTAAATAAAGAAGCTGATTGATTGGATTTGAAAATCCCAACAACTGTGCAGCCGCTTCATTTATGATGATCGCGGTAGAGTCAGTCTTCATACCAACTGAAAAATTCCTGCCAGTTTTCATCTTTATTCCAAGTGTAGGAATATAGTCCTCATCAACATTCCATATAGAGCTTTGAATGGCCCTTTTGGAATCCAATACCGGATCTTTAAATAAAGAGGAATTGTTGTTATAACCCGATGTAGGCAAAAAGCCAGTCATAGTTACGCTTTTAACACCTGCTAGTTGTTTAACCTCTTGCTTAAATGTTTTGGCTTTATTCCCCAATGTCCACACCTGGTTTACGATCATTACGTGGTCACGTTCATAACCCAAGTCCTTATTTTGAATATATTTTAACTGGTTATAAATAACTATGGTGCCAATGATCAGAAAAATAGAAATAGAAAACTGGAAAACCACCAATGAGCTGCGGAACATCCCACCTTTAAAGCCTGTGGCCAATTTTCCTTTAAGAACTTCAATGGGCTGAAAACCCGAAAGAAACAGAGCCGGGTACGAACCTGCTATGCAACCGACCACAATTATAAATATGATCATTACTGGTAACAGCCAGCCAATGATTTGAGGAGTGATAGCCAATTCCTTTGCTGAAACCTGGTTAAATAAAGGCAGGAAAGCCCAAGCTATCAATATGGCAATAACAGCTCCGGCTGAGGTAACTATAACCGATTCTGTTAAAAATTGTGCGATCAAATATTTACGTGGTGAACCTAAAACCTTGCGCACACCTACCTCTTTCGCCCGGTTTGCTGAGCGGGCGGTAGAAAGGTTCATAAAGTTAACGCAGGCTATAAGAAGTATAAATAATGCTATAGCTGAAAAGATGTAAACAATTTTTATGTCACCCTTATTACCCATATCATATTTGGCGTTCGACTCTAAATGTATTTTTAGAAGTGGTATAAGACTCAACCGGAAATAGTCGCCGGTTTGTTCAAACCTCGCAAATGTCATATGCAAAATACTTTGCATCTGGGGTTCAGCATGCTTCCTTAGGAATTCCGGGAGTTTGGCTTCAAATTTCTTAGTATCCACACCCGGTCTAAACAGGACATAGGTATCAAAATTACTGCTGAACCAGGCGTCTTCCTTGCTTTCTGAAAGCGTTGGCATGGAGATAATGAAATCAAAATTGAAATGCGATTGCTTGGGTATATTTTTAATTACGCCAGTCACTTTGTATAGGGCTGTATCATTAAAAGTCAAGACCTTCCCCGCAGCATTTACTGTATTAAAATATTTCAACGCCATCTTTTCGGTAATAACAACCGAATGTGTTTGTTTTAGGGCGGTAGACGGATTCCCATCAACCATGGGCAGGGTAAAGACATCAAAAACAGTAGGATCGGCATAAACCATGTTATCTTCCTGTATGTTGTAATTACCTTTTTTTACCTGGTTACCACCACGCTGCCTGAACCTCATGACCTGTTCAATTTCAGGGAAATCACCTTTTAACGCAGCGGCAGTAGGTGCAGGACATTCTGCGAATGACCCCTCATTTCCTCCGAATTTTACATTTTCGTTTACCCGGTAAATACGATCAGCTTTGGTATTGAACTTGTCATAGCTCAGCTCATCAAATACATAAAATACTATGAGCAGGCAAGTGGCTAATCCAAGGGCTAGCCCCAACACATTGATAGCAGTAAACCCCTTATTCTTCAAAAGGTTACGAAATGCCGTTTTTATATAATTCTTAATCATCTTGCTGGCTCATTTGTTCATTGATCATTAATTTTTTTTCTGGGTCACTGATTAACTGATCTCTGATTAACTAATTTCTGATCTCAAAACTTATGCACACTTCCACTCCCGCTTGTGGAGCTTCTGACAGATTTGGCATCGCCAGTGTAGCGGACGTCGCCTGAACCACTTACTCCGGCAACAACACTGTCATTGGCGTTTATTTTAGCATTTCCTGAACCCGAAACCCGCACTGACGAGCTTGAAGTAACCAGATCGCCCGCAATGAAATTCCCAGACCCGGAAACATTTGAAGTTGAACGGTCTGCTGAGCCTGTCAGCCTGATATTTCCTGACCCGGAAATACGGCTTTCCAGTTCTTTCACATTTATTTTTCCATGAACATCGCCCGATCCTCTAACCAGAAGCTTTAATGAGTTGGTTACAAGGCCGCCGTCGAAAAAAGCACCGCCTGAACCTGAAATTTTGATGCTGTTCAGATCCTTAACTGTAATGTTCACGACAATTTTGGCATGATGACGCCACCAGCTTTTATCGCTCCACCAGCTATTGTAACCCCAGCCCCAATTGTCGTGCTTATTTCCAATGTGTAAGGTATTGCCATCAACTTCTGTAATAATGCGGCTCGAAACCTCTTTAGGAGCCTTATAAGTAAGCGACTCCGTATTTCCCTGTTCGATATAGACATCAAACGGACCGGAAATTTGCAAAGCATTAAAACCCGATACCTGGCGGGTAACCGTTTGCAGTGAATCTTCAGTTAATGAAGCATGAGGTTTTGCAAAAGCATATTCGCTGCCTGTTATAAGGATAAATGCTAATAAAAGTCTAAATAATTGTCTCATGGTTTATCAGTTTTTTTAGTAAGACGCCACTTAAAAACATTAGGTTGCATCCCAGTTTGCGCTTTTTAATTTTTTTTCAATCAGGCATTTATTCACTTCGCAAACTCTTTACCGGGTTGGCTGTCGCTGCCTTAATAGTTTGATATGCAATGGTTATGGCCGCTATAAAAATTGAGGTGATAATGGCCACAATAAAAGTCCCGGGACCTATGCTAATGTGATAAGCATAGTTCTCAAGCCAGATATGCATCATATAATAGCCCAATGGTGCTGCAATGACAAAAGCAATTGCGATAAGCAGCACAAATTCTTTCGAAAACAATCCGATTATATTCATGATCGGCGCCCCCAATACCTTACGGATACCTATCTCCTTTGTGCGTTGTGAAGCTGCAAATGCGATCAATCCATATAAGCCCAAACAACCTATTATGATAGCAATGGATGAGAAGAGTTGAAATGCGGTGTATATCTTTTGCTCCTGCGCATAAAAGCTTGCGATATGTTCATCTAAGAATTTGTAATCGAGCAGGTTGTCCGGATATAAAGCCGACCACCAGTTGTTTAAGTGCGAGATAGTTTTATTTATGGCTGATGGTTGTATTTTGATGCTGGCCATAAAGAAAGCACCAGGCTGGTATTCCAATGCACACGCCCTGCGTTTCTTATGTTTCGATTCGCTTTGGAAATCCTGGATGACGCCGATGATAGTGGCTGGCCGACCATTTATATTTATTCGCTTACCGATGGCTTTTGAGGGGGCCATTATTCCCATCTTTTGAATCAGGGTTTCGTTAACCACAAAATTCTGAGTAGTATCCTTTGGATCGCGTTTGGTGATCTTTTGTCCGGCCAGCATTTTCAGGCCGAACATGTCGATGAAATTTTCATCTACAAATTTCACTTCGGTAACATCATCTTTTACGATACCAAATTGAGGGGCAGTGAAACTGGCAAATTGGTTGTTATATGTTGGCGCTCCCGACGAAAAAGTAAATTGGGCCACTCCAGGGTCATTAGCCATATAATGCTGCAAGGCGGCATTCTTTTTCATATCGGGAAGGTAGAATGAGACGATGGCATCTTTATTAAATCCCAGGTCCTGGTTCTCGAAGAAGTTCATCTGGCGGGCTACTATCAGCGTGCCCACGATCAGCACTTGCGAAATAGCAAATTGCGTCACAACCAATCCTTTACGCAAACTAAAACCACCTACTGATTTAGCACTTTGGCTTTTCAGCGATTCAACTGGCTGAAATGCAGATTGAACGAAAGACGGATATAAGCCTGCGATCAGGGTAACAGCTATGGTCAGGCACACTATCCAAACAATAACAATTGGTTGAGATAACTGCCCGGAATCTATATTGATATTTAGCCAGACAACTGCATTTGACAAGAATAACGCTGCTATAAATACCCCAAGAATAACTGCCACCAGCACCATCACAGTGGTTTCACCCAAAAACTGTTTAATTAACTGCGGACGATTTGCCCCCAATACTTTACGCACGCCAACTTCTTTTGACCGTTTTATTGCCTGTGCAGTAGCCAGGTTGATAAAGTTGATACAGGCCGTGATGATGATGAGAAATGCAACACCAAACAAGCCGTAGTATGTACCTTTTGAAGTTGGGGTAATTACGTTATTGATATAGCGCTGATCGAAATGAATGGCTTTAAGCGGTTGCAAAGGCAGTCGGACTTCTTTTGGATTGAGGTCCCAGTTCTTTTTGAGAAAAGTAGGTATCTTGCTTTGAACTTTGTTGATTGGGTAGTTTGGAGGCAATTGTATAAATGTAAAGAAGCCTCCTCCAATGTTCCAGAATTCATGTGTATTTAACTGTTTTTTTATCGTCTCCAAAGAACACAGCATCTGCAATGGTACACTGCGGTTTCCGGGCAGGTCCTTTATCACACCAGTCACTTTTACATTGAGCTGGTTCTCGACGTTGATCACCTGACCCATCGGGTTTTTATCCCCGAAATATTTTTTGGCAAGCGTTTCATTCAAGACGATGGCGTTGGGTTCAGAAAGAGCTGTTTTAGTATCACCTGCCAGCCATTGCAGGTCGAATATTCTGGGGAAATTTGAATCGACGAAGGCAAAATCTTTATCACGGAAACGGTTATTATTTATCTTAACCATTACATCATTGTTGTACATCACTTGCGTTATTTGCTCCAGTTCAGGGAAGTCAACGCGCATAGCCGGAGCGATTGCCAGGGAAACATTCGAGTTAAAGTCGATAGCGTTCAGGGTAACGCGATAAATGCGGTCGGCCTTTTGATAGTTATCATAATTCAACTCATTTCTGACGATCAGGAAGATAACAAGGCATGAAGCAATGCCTAAAGTCAAACCGAAAATATTTAGGAAAGCATAACTCCAGTTACGCCTGATATTCCTGAGAGCAATGGTGATGTAACTCCTTATCATGGTTAGTTCACTTGTTCATTAGTTCAGTAGTTAATTGGTTCTTCTAATAACTAATCCTTGTTAACTAGTCACCCGATTACCTGATCACCGGTTGACTGCGAAACCGATCACTCCGACCGAAGGCTTTTCACAGGATTAGCCGCAGCTGCTTTTATCGACTGGAAGCTGATTGTCGCTAAGGCGATAATAACAGCAAGTACACCCGCCAGGGCAAATATCCACCAGCTGATAGCGATATGATAGGCAAAATCCTGCAGCCAGTTGTGCAGGATATACCATGCGATAGGTACAGCAATCAGGATGGCGAAAACTACCAGTTTGATAAAATCTTTTGAAAGTAATAACACAATATTCGCAATAGAGGCCCCTAAAACTTTGCGTACGCCTATTTCTTTTGTGCGTTGGATGGTTGCAAATAATGATAATCCCAATAAACCCAAACAGGCGATCAGGATGGCAAAGCCACCGAAAATCCCGAAAGCTTTCCCAAACAGTTCGTCATTTTTATATTGCTCATTAAAACTTTCATCCAGGAAATGATAATCAAATATATTCCCAGGGAAAAAAGTGCCGTACTTGGCTTTTACCGCAGCTATCGTTTGTTCGACATTTTTGGGGCTTATTTTTACGGATATCTGGCCCTGAATATTTACAGCCGGCTCAAGTATGGTTGGCTCTATGGAATAACGCAATGACTTCTGGTGATAATCAGCAACCACGCCAACGATGTCCCACTTTTTGCCTCCGTTAAAAACCGAATGCCCGATGGCTGCTTCCGGGGAGACAAAACCAAGAGTTTTAATGGCATTGTAATTTAAAATCACATTATGCAACTTATCAAAACTTGGGTTATAGTCGGTTGAAACGAAGTCTCTTCCGGCAAGAAGCTGCATATCGTATGTTTTTAAATAATCGCGGCTTATACCGTCAAAACGTACGGTGTAATGGGTATTCGGGTCGCCCGTGGCTGATCTCACATCAAAATTTCTACCCATTTCATCGCCGGGAACCCAGAATGACGTAGCTGCATTTTTAACGCCGGGTATTTGATCCATTTCAGCTACCAGGGAGTTTGTCCTGGTGACAAAGCTGGTATCCGTTTGCACAAATATCGGCCCGTTAACAACCATCACCTGGTCGATATTCATACCCAGTTTCTGCTGGTTCATGTACTTTATTTGCTTATAAACCACAAACGATCCTGTGATCAGAATAACGGTAATTGAAAACTGGCCAACCACCAGTACTTTACGTAAAAGAATACCTTTTCCTGTATTGCTGAATTTACCTTTTAAAACCAGGATTGGCTTGAACGCTGACAGGATAAAAGCCGGATAAAAACCGGATATAAAAACGCCGATCAATACAGTGATGATTAAACCGGCACTAATAACATATCCACCCATTCCCTTTTTAAAGAGGTAGGCTACCGATAATTGATGCTGTACCAGGTTATTGAAAATGCCCTGAGCCAGGTAAACCATTATCAACCCAAGGATCAGAGCAATCAAATTAACCAGGAAAGATTCGGCTAAGAATTGCCTGATCAGCTGACCTTGTGTGGCTCCCGTTACTTTCCGTATTCCTACTTCCTTTGCTCTTTCTGCGGAACGGGCTGTTGACAGATTGATGTAATTTACCCAAGCAATGCCGATAATAAACAAAGCGATGAGCAACAATCCCCAAACAACATTAGAGCTTCCGGTATTTCCTATTTCATATTCGGTATCTGAGTAAAGATGTGCTTTTAACAACGGCTGCAAATAAAATTTCTCTACACTGCCCGATATTTTATTTCCCTGGAAATGCCTTTGGCTGAAAGCCCCAAGCTTCGCATTAAATACTTTATAATCAGTACCTGGTTTTAAAAGAATATAATGCCAGAAATCTGAATCTTTGAAGTCATAATCAGCTTGTTTATAGCCGTAAGTGCGGATAAGGGTTTGATAAGACACCAGCATATCAAATTTCAGCAAAGAATTCTCAGGAACATCTTTAATGATAGCTGTTATTTTTGAATAGAAAGTATCCCGGGTTACTTTTATTAGCCGACCTATGTAAGGATCAAAATTATTCCCCTTTGCGCCAAAAATTTTACGCGCGGTTGTTTCGGTTATTACCACAGTATTGGGGTCACTAAGAGCAGTTTTTGTATCTCCTGCACTTATCGGGAACGAAAACATAGAAAGAAAAGAATTGTCAACGAAAAGAGCTTGTTCTTTCGGTATCTTTTTTTCATTATAAATGATCACCTGCTGTCCAAAAGGCATTACCCTTGCATTACCCAGCACTTCGGGGAAATCAGTTTTCATCGCTTTACCAACTGCGAATAAGTTATTGTACCATGTTGTATTAGTTTATTATTCTGGTACCGGTCGTTCACCACACGATAAAGGTTCGGTGCGTTTTGGTTAAACTGATCATAACTCAATTCAAAATTGACGTACTGCAGTATCAGCAGACAGGCAGCCATGCCCAGCGATAAGCCCAGTATATTGATCAGAGAAAAAACCTTGTTCTTCCAAAGATTCCGCCAGGCGGTTCTGAAGTAATTTCTTATCATGATTTTAGTTCATTAGTCATTGGTCATTAGTTTTTCTGATCACTGATTAACCGATTACTGTTTAACTAGTCGCTACTCACTCCGACCGCAAACTCTTTACAGGATTGGTTAGCGCTGCTTTTATCGATTGGAAACTGATCGTCACAAATGCGATCAGTATAGACACCACACCGGCGAGGGCAATTATCCACCACTGAATATTCTCGCGATAGGCAAAGTCCTGCAAAAACCACTTATTCATAAACCACCAGCCTAACGGCGAAGCGATCAGAATAGATATGACAACCAGTTTTATAAAATCCATAGAAAGCATACCAACTATGGCGGATACGCTTGCACCTAATACCTTTCGGATACCAATTTCCTTTGTCCGTTGTTCAGCAGCATAGGCAGCCAAACCGAATAAACCTAAACATGCTATTACAATAGCCAGTGTGCTGAATGAGATAAACAAGGTACCTACCCGTTGTTCAGTACGGTAGGTTGCATCAAAATCCTGATCCATGAAAGAATAGGCGAACAGCTGATTAGGCGATAATTCTTTCCATTTACTCTCTATTTTAGACATCAATCCCGGCAGATCAGATGCATGCATTCGCACACTTATCGCCCCATTATCAGGCGCATAAACTAAGGCTAACGGCGATATTCTATCTCTTAGTGATTCAAAATTGAAATCTTTTACTACCCCCACCACATGGAATTCCTGTACACCATATGAATCACGGAAAACAGGTTTATTCAATGCCCCCTTCCAGCCAAACTTATCGACAAATGCCTGATTTACGATAAGCGCAGCGCTGTCTGATGCTAACTGTTTAGAAAAATTGCGTCCTTCAACCAACGTCATCCCCATTGTGGTGACATAATCTTCATCTACAGACCAGAATTCAGAAAGTACATCTTTTTTGATATCGATAGTCCGATCAGGGAACAAGCCGGTTTTCAGCCTATCCCCGCCTGTTGGCTGATAGGTTGACATAGTGGCGTTGATCACGCCAGGTATTTGTTTGACGTCCTGCTTTAATATTTTAGCCTGGTTACCCAATACATTGGTGTTTTTAATAACTAATACTTCCGTACGGTCAAATCCCAGGCTTTTATTATGAATGTATTTTAATTGATTGTATATCACAAGGGTGCCGATAATCAGGAATATGGATATCGAAAACTGGAACACCACCAAAAAGCTACGGAGTAAACTACCTTTAAAACCTGTCGCTAATTTGCCCTTCAGCACTTCGATAGGCTGGAACGCAGATAAGAAGAACGCCGGGTATGATCCCGCCAGGAAACCGATAAACAGAACAGCGCCTGCTAATGAAGGGATTAGCCAAATGAATGTGTGCGCAGAAAAAATTAATTCCTTACCTGACATCTGGTTAAATAAAGGCAATAAAATAACAGCCAATACAACAGCTATCGTTGTTGAAACTAATGTTACAAGAATCGACTCGGTTAAGAACTGGGCAATAAGATGCTTACGTGCCGAGCCCAATACTTTGCGTACTCCAACCTCTTTTGCACGGTTTGCTGAACGTGCGGTAGAAAGGTTCATGAAGTTGACACAGGCGATCAAAGCTATGAAAAGAGCTATTACAGAGAATATATAAACATATTCAATTTTCCCGCCTTTATCCAGTTCATACCCGCTGTTAGATCTTAAATGAATGTTCAGTAATGGGGTCAAAACTGTTCTGAAATAGTTACTACCAGTTGTCCAGGTTTTAGCAGGAGCTGGCGAATTTTTTATCTCCAGATCACGGATGCGCGCTTCCAGATTTTTGATATTAGCGCCGGGCTTTACCAAAACATAATTATGAACACCACTATAGCCCCAACCTGTTACCTTGCTTTCTGGTAACGATGCAAAGGATAAAAAGAAATTGTAATTAAAATGTGATTGCGAGGGGATGTCCTTAATCACCCCTGTTATTTTATAAAGGCTTGTATCATTAATGGTCAGCATTTGGCCAACCACGTCCGTCCTGTTAAAATATTTTTTTGCTGTGCTCTCAGTGATCACCGCCGAATGTGGCTCATCCAAAGCTTTGGCTGGGTCACCACTTACCATAGGAAGAGTGAACACATCAAACAAGCTCGATTCGGTAAAAACAACCTTTGTTTCCTGAATGTTTCCATTGCCCTTTCTTATAGAGAATTTTTGAGCTGATGCGAATAATCCATCTTTATCTATTAATCTTGTTACCCTTTCTATCTCCGGGAAATTGTCCTTCAAAGCAGGCTCAAGGGGGCCTTCAGACGTGGCATACGACCCGGCATGGCCGTTTAGACTTGCTTCAGGTGTAATCCTGTAAATCCGGTCGGCTTTGGTATTATACCTGTCGTAACTCAATTCATCCACCACATAAAATACGATGAGTAAACAAGTGGCAATCCCAACCGACAAGCCCAAAACATTTATTGCTGTAAAGCCAAGGTTCTTTACAAGACTCCGGTAAGCGGTTTTAAGATAGTTCCTGATCATAATGCTAAAATTCTAAAATCTAAATCCTAAACTCTAACGACAAGTGACCAATGACTAATGACAAAAAGATCACTCCGTCCTCAAGCTATTCACCGGGTTTGCTATGGCTGCTTTTATAGCCTGATAGCTTACCGTCGCCAAAGCAATAAGTAGCACCGACACGCCGGCAAGCAGAAATATCCAGGCGTTGATATTGATTTTGTATGGATAGTTTTCCAGCCACTTGTGCATGGCCCACCAGGCTGCAGGAACGGCGATAACGGCAGCGATGGCCACCAGTTTTGCAAAATCAGTTGATAGCTTTCTAACGATGCCTTCAACGCTTGCTCCCAACACTTTGCGTATACCGATCTCTTTCTTGCGACGCTCGGCTGACAACGTGGCCAGACCGAACAGCCCGATACATGATATAAAAATGGTAAGGGCAGCGCCGAAGGTTACGATCTGCTTCCATTTAGCTTCTTTGTCGTATTGTTCGGCCACCTCAGCGTCTTTAAACTTGTATTGATAAGGAATGAACGGAAACAGCGCCCTGAATTGCTTTTGGATACGATTTAATGATTCGGATTTATTCTTATCACTGATCTTTATGAAAATGTTTCCCCACGGATAGTCCGGTTTCATGGTGTATAACATCGGAGACATTTTTTCGGTGAGCGACAGGAAATGATAGTCTTTCACAACTCCAACAACAGTGTATTTTTTCTTGTTATAGAAGAAATCTACAGTTTCACCAATCGGTTTTTTCCAGCCGGCTTGTCTCACAAACTCTTCATTTACCAGTATCGCGTTGGCGCTGTCAGACACCATGGCTTTGGAAAAATTACGGCCTTTAATTATCGGCACCTGGAACAAAGGCAAATAGTCCTCATCAATATGCTTCATGTCGAATTGCTGCTGTTGGTTGCCGTTAATATGGGCGATGGTTCCCCAGCGGCCACCCTGGTCAGCTGTAACACTGAGTATAGACGGATCTTTTGACAATTCGTTTTTGAATAAGGGCAATTTCGTCTTATCCAGGCCCCATGCAGTTATCGATACGACATTCTTATCATTATAGCCCAGGTCGAAATTCATCAGGTAACTGAACTGGGAATAAATGGTAAGAGTAGATATAATAAGGAATGTTGCCAAAGTGAATTGCAATATCACCAGCCCTTTTGACAAATAATTCTTGCCAACATATTGTGTACGATTGTATAATGTTTGTACAGGATTGAAACCGGAAAGAACTAATGCCGGATAGAAGCCTGCCAGTAAACCAGTCAACAGGAATATAACGATATATCCAGCCACCAATTTAAAGCTTAACAAATATGAAAAAGCCAATGCCTTATTTGCTAGCGTATTAAACATGGGCAGCGCCAATTGAACCAAAACTACGGCTAAAACAAAAGCCACAAAGCTCAGTATAAACGATTCGCCAAGAAACTGCATTATAAGCTGTTTGCGCTGCCCCCCTACCACTTTACGAATGCCGATCTCTTTGGCTCTCTTGACCGAGCGGGCAACAGTAAGATTCACGAAGTTGATACAGGCTATCGCCAAGGTAAACAAAGCAATGCCCGAAAGAATATAGGAATACACCGGGTTACTTTGGTCAGACAAACCATTATCAGCTGGATAGTCTGTACTGGTATGCATTTGAAGTAAGGGCTGCAGGCTGAATGTTCGCTTATTCTTATCGCCAAATTTATCTGCAAGTTCTTTGATCTGGCTTGCGGCATCAGCAAGAAACACCTTGTTGATCTTGGCATCCAGTTGCTTGATATCCGTGCCAGGCTTGATCACAAAGAAAGTGTTCTCAAAGAAATTGATCCACTCATTGTCGATATGATTTACCTTCTTCGGCAACAGCATTTTGATCTTGATCGATGAATTTTGAGGTGATTTCCTGGTCACGGCAGTCACCGTGAACGGCTGAAATTTATCATCCACCTTCAGGTCGAGTGTTTTTCCGACAGGGTTTTCTTTGCCAAAATATTTTTCAGCTACTTCTTCAGAGAGTACGACGGAATGGAGGTCATCCAAGGCGTGCTGTGGTTTGCCATACACCATGGGAAAGGTAAAAACCGAAAAGAAATTGCTATCGACATGCAATGCATCCTGATCAAAAACCTCGTTCCCCCGTTTTATGGTGTAACTACCGCCCTGTATGCGTACAAAATCCTGTATCTCTGGTAGTTGCCGTTTAAAGTTAGGACCAGGCATATCGCCGGTGCTGGAAAATTTACGCACCTGACCATCCGGACTTTTGTCATCAACTACCAAGTGATAAATATTGGGAGCCTTGACGTTGAACCTGTCATAACTCACCTCATCCATTGTGTACAAGAAGATGAGCATACAACAAGCAAGGCCCACACTAAGGCCAACGATATTGATCAGCGAAAAACCTTTATTTCTCCAAAGGTTTCTAAATGCAGTTTTGAAGTAATTTTTTATCATGTTTTTAGTTGATTCGTCATTTATAACTGGTCATTGGTTTTATCATTTTCTGATTAACTGATCACCCGTCAACCGATCACTCACTCCGCAAACTCTTCACCGGGTTAGCCAACGCCGCTTTAATAGTCTGGAAGCTAATCGTTATCAAAGCGATCACTATAGCCAATACAGCCGCTACCACATACACCCACCATTGCATTTCGATGTGATACTGATAGCCTTTTAGCCATAAACTCATTTTCCAATATGCCACGGGAAAAGCGATCAGGCAGGATAATATCACCAGTTGTAAAAAGTCTCTCGAAAGCAGTGAAGTAACGCTCCCTACACTTGCTCCAAGTACTTTGCGTATTCCGATCTCTTTGGTGCGGCGTTCGGCAGTGTAGGCGGCTAATCCAAATAACCCAAGGCAGGAGATCACAATAGCCAGCGCGGCAAACAACCTTGACAATTTACTTGCCAGCATTTCTGTTAGGAACATGCCGTTGAATTGGTCGTCAACAAAACGATATTGGAATGGATAGGCCGGATTGTATTTTTTTAATACTCCCTGCAAGTCGGCCAATGTCTTTTGTATATCTGCCTGCGGCTTAATCCGCACATACATTACCGTATTGTATTGAGGACTGGCCGCCATAAACATTACCGGATCAGGTTTACCATACATATCACCGTATACATAATCGTTTACCACGCCTACTATAGTAGCCATGGTAGTATCGCCCTGATAATGCATTACTTTACCCAATGCACTCCCCTTACCCATTATTTTTTCCAAAGATTTCGTAATAACAACATGAACCGGTCTGCCGGTATCTCTTACCACCAAGCTCCGTCCTTCCAGGATGGTTAAACCTGATGTTGCCATGAATTCCGGGGTTACGTAGCGTTGAGATATTAATACTTCTGAACCCGGAGCTTTACCCTCCCATGTCATCCCGTTGGTGTTATTGCCGCCATAGATAATCGAATGATCTGCAAGCGCAGCATTTTCGATGTGACCGGTTCTAAGCAGTTCTTCTCTTATCGGAGTATAGTTTTTTGCCATCTGTCCCTGCAGATCGATCTCTAAAAGGTTGTTTTTATTAAAACCCAGTTGACGACTCTTAATATGCTGTATCTGCTGGTAAATAATTACAGTGCTAATGATGAGGATGATCGATGCAGAGAACTGTAGAATAACCAAGCATTTACGGATATATGCCGCGCTACTGTCTTTTAATTTAATACCCTTTAAAACTGATACAGGTTTAAATGACGATAGGTATAACGCGGGATAACTTCCGGCTACAAGGCCGCAAATAATTGCAATAGACAATAATGCAAGTACATGATACGGCTTGTCGAAACCGGGTGCTAGTTGTTTTTCAACCAAAAGGTTGAATCCGGGTAACACCAATGTTAAGAGGATTACACCTACTGCGGCAGCTATAATCGCTATAAACATCGCTTCGCCAATAAATTGAAGGATCAGGGAGTTTTTTCCTGCACCTAAAACTTTACGAACACCTACTTCACGTGCGCGTTTTTCGCTTCGGGCGGTAGCCAGGTTCATAAAATTGATACAAGCTATCAGTAAGATGATCCAGGCAATTACTGTAAATAAATGAACATATTCTATGCGGCCGCCGCCGGTCATTTTACCGTCTTTAAAATCATCATAAAGACGCCAGTCATTCATGCCGAACAAAAACATATGGCCTATCGCTTTGGGCTCATGTTTTTGAATGTAGTTGAGCATTTGATTGTTAACCGTTGCAAAACTGGCATTTGGTTTTAGCTCCACATAGGTAGTTGTATTATTATTCCCCCATGGTTTTAACCATGGACTATTATCCCAGTGTATTTGAAATGGCATTAGCCATTCAAACTGTAGCGATGAATTTGCAGGCAGGTCTTTTACAACCCCAGAAACAATATAATCCTGTTTGTTATCAACCTTGATCGTTTTCCCTATGACGTTCGGTTCATTTCCAAAAAATTTCTTAGCTGTTTTCTCGGTAATTACGAGTGAATGATACTGAACAAAGGCCAATCGGGCGTTGCCTTGTATAAATGGTAAAGTAAACATGCTGAATATTGACGGATCAGCATATTTTCCTGAAGCATATACGGATCTATTACCTTGTGAAAAAAGAAAGGTTTCTTGTCCTTCAGAGGTACGGCATGCATCGGCGATACCGGGCAAGGTCTGTTTCAATTCAGGCCCCATAACGCCTGGTGTTGAAGAGTGCGTAAACACATACGCATCATATTTTTGATTTTCTTTTATAAGGTATAGCCTGTCTTTTTTAACGTTCACAGAGTCGTAATTCACCTCATCTTCAACCCATAAAAAAATCAAAGCAGCACATACAATACCAATAGCCAAACCGAAAATATTCAAAAAGCTATAAGCCTTATTTTTGCTAAGGCTTCGGAAGGCTGTTTTGATGTAGTTCTTTATCATATTCGTAAATTTTTAGACAAAAAACTCTCAATCCAACTCCTTCCGGCTGTCGGAAGGAGTTAGGGAGACACACATTAATCAACTGATTATTAAAAACTAATCGAGTTTCGGGGATGATCCTTAGATCATTATATTTTCCATTACAGTCTGACCGTCGAGCAGACGAATAATGCGGTGGCTGTAGCGGGCATCGTGTTCAGAGTGAGTTACCATTATGATGGTAGTACCTTGTTCATTCAAGTCGGTTAACAGTTCCATTACATCATTACCGTTGCTGCTGTCAAGGTTACCGGTGGGCTCATCCGCAAGTATCAATTTTGGTTTATTTACAACTGCACGGGCGATAGCCACACGTTGCTGCTGACCACCTGACAACTGTTGAGGATAGTGATTACGGCGATGCATGATCTGCATCTTGTCCAGAACCTCTTCTACCCTTTTTACACGTTCAGAACTTGGAACGCCGGTATAGATCAATGGGAGTTCTACGTTTTCGAATACGGTTAGTTCGTCTATCAGGTTAAAGCTCTGGAATACGAAGCCGATATTGTGTTTGCGCAGGTCAGCACGTTTGCGTTCGTTAAAGTGAGCTACCTCCACGCCATTGAAAACATAGCTTCCGCCATCCGGGTCGTCAAGCATACCCAAAATGTTCAGTAATGTTGATTTACCGCAACCAGACGGGCCCATTATCGCTACAAATTCTCCCGTATTTACGTCGATGGACAATTTGTTCAGTGCTATCGTTTCTACTTCTTCAGTGCGATAAAACTTTTCTAAATCTGTAATCTTAATCATTTGTGCCTCCTAAACCTTTTCTGCAATAAGGTTTGTTTTTATTTAGTTAATAATCAGGTTTTCTATTTTGTTAATACTAATTCTTGTATATCCCCGTAAGTCTCATAACTCGAAGTGATTACTTTATCACCAGGCTTCAGGCCTCTGATTACCTCATAGTAATCCGGGTTTTGTCTGTTTAGTTGGATGTCTACTTTGTAAGCAGTTTTACCGTCATCACTCACTTTAAATATCCAGTTGCCACCGGTTTGCTGATAGAAACCACCTTTAGGTAATAGTACTGCTGGGGCTTCATCACTAAATACCAGGCGGATCTGTAAAGTCTGACCTTTTCTCAATCCCGGAGGAGCATCGCCCACAAACATCATATCTACCTGGAAGGTACCACCTGTACCCACCGAAGTAAATACCTTCTTCACAACCATTTTATAATTCTTGTCATCAGTAGGATAATAGGCTGTCATGCCCGGAACAACCCTGCTGATATAATGCTCGTCCACATTGGCGCGTACCTTTATACCCGTAAAGCCATCAATTTGGGCCAAGTGTTCGCCTTTGTTTTTGTTCTGACCTATTTCAGCATCAAGTTGAGTTAATTGACCGTCTATAGGTGCTACGACAGTCAAATCAGATACTTCCTTACGCATCAATTCCAGGCTTTTCTTCATCTGTTTGTACTGTTCCTGAGATTGCTGGGTCTGCTCTCTTGTCATTAACGAGTCCTGTTGAAGAATTTTTGTGGCCAGACGTTTTTTCTCCACCTGATAGTTGTAATTATTTACAGCTGCCTGGTATTCTTGCAACCCGATTGCTTTTTGCGCATATAGTTTCTTATCCAATTCGTATATTCTTGCCGCGTCTCTATATGTACTTTCAGCGTCGGCCATTGTTTGCAGCCTGTTTACAGTATTTTGATCCGCCTGATTTTTAGATATTTGCATCTGAGTTTGAACATTGTAAACCTGGTTTTCGGAATTAGCCAGACTCAATTCAACATCTGTATTAGATAATTTCAGAATCGGCTCACCCTTTTTAAGTTTGGCACCGTCTTCAACATATTTTGCCTGTACGGTACCACCCTGCACTGCATCTATATAAATTGTAATTTGAGGAAGCACGGTTCCGTTCACAGGAATAAACTCCGAAAAAGGCCCTTTCTTTATTTCGCTTATAGTAATACGATCAATAGATGCATTGTATTTGCTTTTGCCGGTAATACCTACATAGGTAACCGATACAATTAAAGCAACCAATGCAGTTATACCCACAATAGTTAGTATTCGTTTTTTGTTCCAGGTACTTTTTTCAATTTTTCTGTCCACGGTATTAAATTATATTTTGGTTAATGGTTACAAAAACACATGCCACAAATTAAATATCTGTTTTTCAATAGTTTAGTATAAAAATAAAGAATTACACCGTACGCTTCTGTTACAACAAGTGTCCGGTTATGATACAATGAGTTTTGGGTGTTTTAAGTAATAAATCATATTTAATCGTTCACAATTAACCATTTACTGAACCTGATAGCATTTAGCATAAAAATTGCATCCTGCTTTTCAGCTTATTAATGCGTAAATACAACCTTTGGCTATATTTTATTTACTAATTTAGGGCTTTATCATGAACGATTTACCATACAATATATAAACTAACAAATACTATGATATTAAAGAAGGCAACTGTTTTGGTTGTTGATGATGACATTGATGTGTTAACTGCGGTGAAACTTCTTCTGAAAACCGAAACACAGGAAGTGATCACTGAAAAGAACCCCGAAAACCTGAACTGGCTGCTGCAGCGTAACCAGGTCGACCTGGTGTTGCTGGATATGAATTTTAACAGCGCCATCAATACAGGGAACGAAGGGATATACTGGCTCAGAAAAATAAAAGAATGGAAACCCAATGTTTGCGTGATCATGATCACCGCTTATGGTGATATAGACCTGGCAGTACGTTCATTGAAAGAAGGCGCCAATGATTTTATAGTAAAACCATGGCACAACGAAAAACTGATCAGCACAATAAAAGAGCTGCTTGACAAGCAGGAAGGTACAAAACCGGCAAAAGCAAGTGTAAAATCGGCCGGCAATACTTCTATTCTCGGCGATTCGGAAGTAATGCAGGATATATTTTATAAGGTAAATAAGATAGCCCCTACAGATGCCAACATATTAATATTGGGTGAGAATGGTACTGGTAAAGATTTGATGGCCAAAGCCATTCATGAGCGCTCGCTTCGGGCAGATAAACCATTTGTTAAAGTCGACGTAGGTGCATTGACTGATACCTTATTTGAAAGCGAACTATTTGGTCATAAAAAAGGGGCGTTTACTGATGCCCGTGAGGACAGGGAAGGGCGTTTCGAAGAAGCGCATGGCGGAACGCTATTTCTTGATGAAATCGGGAACATTAGTCTGCAGCAACAGGCCAAGTTGTTGACCGTATTACAAAACCGCCAGGTGACCCGTTTGGGTACCAACAAGCCAGTGGATGTTGACATTCGTCTGATCTGTGCGACCAACGTACCGCTTTATGAATTGGCGAATGAAAACCGTTTTCGTAAGGACTTAATATATCGCATCAATACCGTCGAGATCAACGTACCGGCGCTACGCAAACGCAATGATGATATTGTCTTACTTGCAAGGCATTTTGCAAAAATGTATGCCAACAAATACCTGAAACCAGCAATGGATTTTGACGCTGGCGCGTTACAGAAACTGAAGCAATATAATTTTCCAGGCAATGTGCGCGAACTGCAATACACGATTGAGCGGGCTGTAATCATGGCCGATGATCACGTTTTAAAAACGGATGATCTAATCTTCTCAATATTAGAAACACCCACCGAAAACGAGGTTGATGCAGACAACGTTCCACTAAGTACACTGGAAAAAAACGCCATTTTAAGGGTGATTGAAAAGAACAATGGCAATATTACCCGTGCAGCAAAAGAACTGGGACTAACACGCACGGCATTATACCGCAGACTAAGCAAATATGATATTTAAACGTTACGAATGGCGGCTTCTGCTGCGTGTACTGATATTGTTTGTAACCCTGACCGGAACGGCTATTATTGCTGTACAGGGGCCAATTATCTATATGGTTCTGGCCTGTCCGCTGCTGGTGTATGAACTGATCGATATGATCCGCTTCCAGAAAAAAGCACAGGATGAGGTAAGCCAGTTTGTTGAATCCATACATTACCGCGATTTTTCCCGCCATTTTGATGTACGAAAAGCGCCGACCGAATTAAAACCACTAAGAAAAGGCTTTAACGAGATCAACTCTACATTTAAACTCATCAGCCGTGAGCGTGAAACTCAATATCATTATCTTCAGAAAATCCTTGAAATAGTTGATACCGGTATCTTGTCGTACGAACTCGAAACCGGCGAAACCGGCTGGATCAATGAGGCTTTTAAACGTATTATAGGAATTCCTTATGTTAAAACCATTTCTTCACTTGAAAAGCGTGAAGAAGTTCTTTATAAAGAACTTATAAATATAAAACCAGGCGAAAGCAAGGTAATTACTATTACCCGTAACCAGCAACTGATTAAGGTGCTCATCACAGCAAGTTTGTTGCGTAGCGACGATAAGGTTTATAAGCTGATCGCCTTTCAGAATGTTAGTGAAGCCCTGGATGAAACAGAATCAAAGGCATGGCAAAAGCTATTGAGTGTGATGACGCATGAGATCATGAACTCAGTGGCTCCTATTTCATCATTAGCGGATACACTGAAAAACCGCCTTCAATCACCCGAAATTGTTAACAGTTCGATGGGTGGCCAACTCGAAGATCTGGAGTTAGGCATCGACACCATCAAACGCCGTAGTGATGGTTTGCTTAAATTCACGGAAAGCTACCGTAACCTGAATAAGATTACCAAGCTTGACCTGAAAAAAATAATGGTGCGAGACCTGTTTGAGAATCTGAGCAGTTTGATGCACCCGTCGATGGAGAAAAAACATATTGAATTGGAAATTGTGCTACGTGACCCTGCCCTGGCTATCGAAGCGGATATAAACCTCCTTGAACAGATGATGATCAACCTGCTTGTAAATGCAATTGAAGCTGTAAAAGATAAGGAACATCCACGTATCACCCTTTCCGCCGAAACTCAACATAATAACCGAACCGTGGTTAAAGTATCGGATAATGGTTCGGGAATACCGACTGAATTACTGGATAAGATATTTATACCATTCTTTAGTACACGAAAAACAGGCAGCGGTATCGGCTTGAGTCTGTGCAAACAGATCATGCTATTGCATAAGGGTAATATCCAGGTGCAGTCTGCTGAGGGGGTGGGGTCGGCGTTTTTATTACAGTTTGCAGGTTAATAGCACATTATTTTTTTGATGCAATCCCGGCAGCCCTCTGTGGCAACGCGGTATCACCACTTTGTTTTTGCAGGTTGAATTTAAATTTGGTCACTTTAGCACTATCATCACCTGATACAGCTAATTCCAGATCGTAAGTCCCCTCTACTGTCCAGCTTTCGGCGTCAATAAAATGATCAGCCTTACCAGAAAAATGCGCTTCAGCAATCTCATCAGATTGTTTTATTCGAAAATTAGTTACATGATGATGCGTAATGTCAAAGCCAGGAAGAAAACCCTTCCATGCTTTAATAATATCATCGGATGATATAACGGTAGCCGGACTCCCGTTCATGGAGTAATAATCCAGCAATACATCATTGGCAAATGAGGCTTTTACCTTCTTCCAGTCTCGCTCATCAGCGCCTTCAAAAATGTTGGTGATTACGTTAATGATCTTTTCTGTTTCCATAGGTTTTAAATTCTAATTACATCACCACTTTTACTTTGATCTGCCCGTTTGATAAGGTGCGGACAATCAGTTTTTCTTCGGTTGGATAAATAGCCTGTATGTCTAGATCGCGAATATTTACATCTGTATGGACCCCATTGCCCATATCGCGGCTCATTTCGCTTTGGATTCGCTTTTTGCTGTCGGCTATAAAACTGGTGAAATTATATGTAGCACGCTGACGTATCATTTCAGTGATCTTTCCATTGAACATCCATTTGGCGGCTTTCAGCATCCAGGTTTTGGTTTGCAGATCGAAAGTCAGATCAGGGAAGGAAAGCTCATGTGTAGTAGGATTATAGGTTGGTGTTCCGACCAGGTAGATAGTACCGTTGCTGGAGCCTTTAAAATCAATTTGCATCACAATTTGACTGCCAATGCCCCATATTTTGGTATTGTCTACAATAAATTGCTTACCAGCTATATCAGCGCTTTGTCCTACCACTTGCTGATTCACCATTTTAGTTAAATGATCGTAGTTCTCCAACATGTCAAGGTATACATTAAACCCCTTAGCCGGTGTATAGGCGGTTAGGTTCGGAACAGGTTTAGCAGGCGGTGGACTGCTAACGGTGGTCACTACCGGTTTAGCCGATAACCCAACCGAAAAGCTAAGCTGCGAACCATTTAAACTAAAATTGCTCAGGCGCACTGATTCTGGATTAATAGAGACATAACCTACATCGCCGATTTTAGTTTCATTGGCGATATTTTTCCAAAGTTGATCAATTATCGGTTTAATATTATAGGCAGCGATTTTATCATCTACCTGTTTACCCAAGTCGTTTAACGGACCGCTGATATATTGAATTAATCTATCGGTTACATCAATATTTCCCATAAAAACATTGCAGCGGTCAATGGGTCGTGGCGCGGGGTATAGTATGGTTTTTGATTTCAGATGATAATCGGACAATACGGTGATTGTCGTTTGATATGAAATTTCCATCCGGCGTGGCGGCTCTCCTCCCATGCCGCATTGAGCGGAAACCACCGGAACGATACATTGCGGCCCTGAACCAAACATCGAAGAACATTTGGCACAATAAGAAGCGTTGAACCCATAGCTGCCTACAAATTTCAGGTTCACTACATTATTGCTTCCGGTAATAGTAAACGGCGTGCGGGTGAAGGTATAAAAATAGCGCAGGCCTTCACAAGGCTGCTGATTATCAGAATATTTGGCTGGAACCGAATTTTCAGCCTGAACAAAATAGCTTTTCAAATCAACCATAACCGGTACATCGATATTGGAAATTGGCTGAATAAGTTTTGGAACGTCAGCTGCCGTTTTTGCCGGAGCTAACGGTTTTGTTGTGGCACATGAATAAAGCAAAAGAGGCAGAAGCAATACGACCAGTAATTGTGTTGGTTTAAGTATCATATCAGGGGCTTAGTAAACTGGCTGTAAAAATAGCAAAGCTTTTAATTCTGTCGTGAAATATTATTTAGTTTCGCTTCCTTCATGAAAAACATATTCGCCATTTCGGGCAGTCTAAGAGAAGGTTCATCCAACCATAACATTTTACAGTTTTTGGGTGAAATGATGCCAGTTGGGACGAACTATACTATTTACAATGGATTACGCGATATCCCAGCTTTTGATCCGGGAATTGATAATGAAAGCCCTGCTGTTCCGGTTTCTGATCTAAGAAAGAAACTGTCACAAGCCGATGGCATTATCATTTGCACACCCGAGTATGCATTCGGCGTTCCCGGCGCTTTGAAAAATGCATTGGACTGGACCGTGTCCAGTGGTTCATTCTCGGGCAAACCGACGTCCCTTATCACAGCATCTACCGGCGGCGAAAATGCACATGAAGCAATGATAAAAATTCTTGGCGCCATAGATGCCAAATTAACACCTGAGACTACTTTGTTGATACAATTTGTCCGTTCAAAGATGGACGCAGATGGTAATATCTCAGATCCCGACACTTCTCAAAAGCTGCAAAATTTGATCAAAACGTTCATACATTCACTATAAAAACCAATCAACTTAATCTAACCTAATCAATCATTCAACTAATACTCCCTGCCAATTTGACAATAAATTGACTTTGGAACAAGCCTTGATGAGTGAGCACGGACAATATAAAACTCATTTCTAAAAACTATAATAGATTATGCAAGAAAAAGGAACAATCTCGATCCACACCGAGAACATCTTCCCGATCATTAAAAAATTCTTATACTCTGACCACGAGATATTTTTGCGCGAGCTGGTATCTAACGCAGTAGATGCTACCCAAAAGATGAAACGCCTTGCGTCATTAGGGCAGTACAATGGCGAAACGGGCGATCTCCGTGTCGAACTGGCATTTGACGAAAAGGCAAAAACCCTCACCATTTCTGATAATGGTATAGGGATGACTGCCGAAGAGATCAAAAAATACATCAACCAGATCGCTTTCTCAGGTGCAACCGAGTTCATGGAGAAATTCAAAGAATCAAAGGACGCCAATGAGATTATCGGCCGGTTTGGTTTAGGTTTCTACTCTGCCTTTATGGTGGCCGATAAGGTTGAAATTGAAAGCTTATCATACCAGGAAGGTGCCGAACCAGCACACTGGGTATGCGATGGCAGCACCGAGTTTGAGCTAAGCGAGGGCAGCCTGACCGAACGTGGTACTGAAATTACCCTGCACATTAATAAGGATTCAGAAGAATTCCTGAGCAAATACAAATTACAGGAGATATTGGATAAATATTGCCGCTTTTTACCAGTGCCAATCATTTTCGGAACAAAAACCGAAGATGAACCGGACGGCGAAGACGAAGAAGGCAAACCAAAATATAAACAGGTTGAAGTACCTAATGTCATCAATGATACCAACCCTATTTGGACAAAATCACCAAATGACCTGAAGGACGAGGATTACCTTGAATTTTACAAACAACTATACCCATTCTCTGAAGAACCTTTATTTTGGATCCATTTGAACGTGGATTACCCATTTAACCTGACAGGCGTATTATACTTCCCTAAGGTGAAAAACGAATTCGATTTTCAGCGCAACAAGATCAAATTATTCTCGCGCCAGGTATTTATTACCGATGAGGTAAAGGATATTGTACCTGAATTCCTGATGTTGCTGCATGGTGTGATCGACTCACCGGATATCCCGCTGAACGTTTCGCGGAGCTTCTTACAGGCCGATAGCAATGTAAAGAAGATCAATACTTATATCACCAAAAAAGTAGCGGATAAACTGGCAGAGCTATTCAAAAATGACCGTAAGGGTTATGAAGAGAAATGGCCTGACATCGGCCTGTTCGTAAAATACGGTATGGTGAGCGAAGATAAATTCTACGATAAAGCCAAAGAATTTGCTTTGTTAACCAATACAGAAAAGCAAAACTTTACCCTTGAAGAATATAAAGAGAAAGTAGCTCCGGAGCAAACTGACAAAGATGGTCAGCTGGTGTACATTTACACCAATGATCCTGATAAACAGGACGCATTTATCCAGTCGGCTACCAAAAAAGGTTACGATGTGTTGGTGATGAATTCGCCTATCGATAACCACTTTGTGAGCAGCTTAGAGCAAAAACTAGAGAAGACCTTGCTAAAACGTGTCGACTCTGATGTAGCTGATAAGCTGATCAAAAAAGAAGATGCGCCCGCACATATTTTGACTCAGGAAGAATCGGCCCAGGTCAAGACCATTTTTGAAAAAGCGATCAACCGTCCTGCATACAGGGTTGAACTGGAAAGCCTTAATCCTGAGGAGTTACCGGTAACTGTGACAATGGATGAGTTTATGCGCCGTATGAAAGAAATGGCTGCAATGGGTGGCGGCATGGGCTTTTATGGTAATATGCCGGATAATTATAAGGTAGTAATCAATGCCAATCACAAACTGATCACGCGCATTCTGCAGGATGAGAATGAGCAGGGACAATCTCAATTAGCCCGTCAGGCTTTTGATCTGGCACTATTATCACAGGGTCTGTTAACTGGTGCTGATCTGACGGAATTTGTTAACCGCAGTGTTAGTCTGATTTAATCAGATAAAATTTGCTATCATAAGCCTCGGTTTTTCCGGGGCTTTTTTATTAAATAAAGTTTGGGTAACTTTATGGAATCTCCCCTGATTGCGCATCATACCTGTATTATGAAGACGTTAAAATACCTATGTATCCTGCTGCTAATAGTTAGCACCGGATTAAACACCGTAATTGCACAAAGCACCAAGAAAGACAAAAAAGCCGAAAAGGAAGCGACAATAAAGAAAAACGTTGACGGCCAGAATTATACATTCATGGCCAATTATGTGTTACCTCAACGAGGAGGCGGCAAGCAATTAACAGAAATCTACTATGACCTCAAAGTGAGCAAGGATAGTGTGATAGCATTTCTTCCGTATTACGGCCGGGCCTATTTTGACGTGCCTTATAATGGTGACATGGGCATGAAGTTTACTTCTACCAAATTCAATTATGACGTAAAGGCAAAGAAAAAGGGCTGGGAAATCACCATAAAACCAACCGATGTAAAAAACGTTGATAGACTGACGTTAAATATCTCCCCTGACGGATATGCCTCGCTGTCTATATCCAGCGTAAACAGGGATTTTATCTCTTATGACGGCTATTTAAAATAATAATAGCACTACATATTAAATTCACATGTCCCTTTAAGGGTACAATTTAGCATGCCCCGCTTAGACGGGACATGCCTTTTTTATGACCATATACACGTATTTCTGTCGTGGTATAGAATTTGTTAATCCTTAGTTAATTATTTAATTCTCCAATTATGAAAAGCTTAAGTAAATTATTAGTATTTGCGTTAGCTGTATTAGGAGCAAATACTGTTTGTGCACAAGCATCATTAAAGGGCGATGAGGCTAAAAAGAAAACTGAAGTCAAAGAATTGATTAATAGTAAACGTTACACTTTTGAAGCCACCAAAATGGTTACAAAAAAAGGTGAAAGCCAAACCATAAAATCAGGAACCGATCTGGATATTTCGAAAGACACGTTGATCGCTTATTTGCCTGGTGTTGGCAAAAAGGAAGGTGCACCTGTTAAGGCTATTAATGCCGGTATCACTTGTACCCATTTTAGCTATACCAAAGAACAAAGCAAAAATGGTGGCTGGAATATAACCATCATACCAAAAGAGAAATACGCCAAAGATGAGAGAGACATCAAAAAAATAAATATGGCTATTTCGAAAAATGGGTATGCTACAGTGACCGTCAACTTTACAGACCGCGATCCGCTTGCATTTTATGGATACATTAGTGAGCATAACGCTATGTTCCCTGCATCCGGCCGAATGGCTGCTTCAGATCAATAAACTTTAGAACAAACAGGGTTGAAGCTTAACTTTCCAAAAGCCCTGCGTTATCCTTCAACCCTATTCCGGATAATTTACGCCTGAACGCCTCCTGTATCAAATAAAACATCTTTTTTGAGGCCGATTTGATCGTCAGTCCATGTGGCCTGATATTGGAAATACAATTACGCGACTCATCTGTTAAACCCGGTTTGGGGCTGTAAGTAATATAACATCCCATACTATCGGCCGAACTTAGCCCAGGACGTTCTCCGATCAATATCAGACATAATTTAGCGTTCAAGTGCGTGCCAATATCATCGCCTATTGCAACCCGTCCCTGCTTAACCAAACTTATCGGACCTATCTTCAATCCTGCAGATTGCAATTGAGGCATTAAGAATTTTAACAGGTTTATCGAATGATGATTGACTGCTGTGGCTGAAAGGCCATCAGCTATGACAATCACAACATCTGTTTTATTATGCGAATAATCTTTCAGCATACGGACAGATTCTTCATTAAGCTGACGCCCCAGGTCAGGCCGCTGCAAATACATTTCACGATAAACTGCCTCGCTATGCAGCAATAAAACAGGTAAATCAAATTGCTTCAGATCGGACGATAGTTTATCCGTATCCAATTCGGAATAAACAGCATCACGTGCGTGGGCATGTGCCAGTTTCAATTCGAGTGATTGTTTCAGGGGGATGCTGGTACCGGTACGGCCTATGCCAATCCTTGCGGCTGTAAATTGTTTGAGATGGTCTAAGGTGTCATCCTGGCGCGCCGCTCCGGTCCTTATTTCGTCCATATGCTCTTCATTTCGTTTAATAAATGATGATTGCCTCGTGCGGTAAGTATACCTTTAGTATCAATAATCCCCTGTTTGATAAGCCAATTTTCAAATTCAGGTGCAGGGCGCAACCCTAATACATTCCTGATATATAATGCATCGTGAAATGACGTGGATTGGTAATTCAGCATAATATCGTCCGATCCTGGCACGCCCATGATAAAATTGCAGCCTGCTACACCAAGCAGCGTCAACAAATTATCCATATCGTCTTGGTCCGCTTCAGCGTGATTAGTATAGCAAATATCTACTCCCATGGGCAAGCCAAGCAGCTTTCCGCAAAAATGATCTTCTAACGCTGCACGAATGATCTGTTTGCCATCATATAAATACTCTGGGCCGATGAAACCGACTACCGTATTTACCAATAATGGATTGTATTTACGAGCCACAGCATATCCCCTAACCTCACAGGTTTGTTGATCTACGCCATTATGCGCATTGGCAGACAACTCGCTGCCTTGCCCTGTTTCAAAATACATCACATTGTTACCTACAGTTCCCCGGCTAAGTGACAGCGTTGCTTCGTAAGCCTCGTCCAGTAAAGCCAGGTTAATACCAAAGCTGGAATTGCTTTTTTCTGTACCACCGATCGATTGAAAGCAAAGATCGACCGGCGCGCCCTGTTTGATTAGTTCAAGCGTTGTGGTAACATGACATAGTACACAGCTCTGGGTAGGTATCTCAAATTGCTGACGAAGAGTATCCATCAGTAACAAGAGGTTATTTACCTCGGCAGGACTGTCCGTTGCCGGATTGATACCGATAACCGCATCACCGCTACCGTACAACAGTCCGTCGATCATACTTGCCGCGATACCTTTTGGGTCATCTGTCGGATGGTTGGGTTGAAGACGGGTGGAGAAATGACCTTTTAACCCGATCGTATTCCGAAACCGCGTTACTACCTCACATTTTTTTGCTACCGCGATCAAATCCTGGTTACGCATCAGTTTGGATACAGCGGCAGCCATTTCGGGGGTTATACCCGGCGCAAGTTTTCGTAGTATAGTTGTGTCGGTTTCATCCCTCAAAAGCCAATCCCGCAACTCACCTACTGTTAAAGTATTTATTAAACCAAACGATTCAATATTAATATTATCAATAATTAATCGTGTTATTTCATCTGGTTCATAAGGAACTACCGCCTCATTGAGAAAGGTCTTCAAAGGAATATCGGCCAGAGCTATTTGCGCGGCTACACGTTCTTCATAACTTTCTGCCGCAATACCCGCCAGCACATCTCCCGAGCGATGCGGTGATGCTTTGGCCATCAAAGTTTTCAGATCATTAAATCTGTAAGTCTTTCTGCCGATAGTATGATGGTACGACATAGTTATTCCGTTTCGACTAAGACAGCGGCTTTTTCCAATAATACATCATCGGTTATTTTCATCTTATGCTTGCCCATTAGTACGAATATCAATATAGAAATAATAAGCCCTCCAAGAAAGATCAGACTGAGTAACCAGTTATAATAAATAATAGTGCCCAGGCATATTGCTGATAACACTAAAGCAATAGCAGGGAAATAAGGATAAAATGGAGAAACAAAAGGCCGTTCCAAATCAGGTTCTTTTTTTCTGAGGATAAACAGGCTGATCATACTCATCATATACATCAGCACAGCCCCCATTACTGATAGGATGATAATTTGCGAGGTGGTGCCTGTATACAAGGCAATAAAACTGATTATTCCCCCGATAATGATCGCCCAATGAGGTGTTTTAAACCTTTGATTCAGCGATGCCAAAAAACCAGGCAGATAAGTACTTCGGGCCATAGCATACACCTGTCGGGAGGACGCCAATATAGTTCCATGAAAAGAGGCGATCAGCCCGAACAAACCAATACTGGCAAATATTTTAGTTAGACCATTGGCTTTACCTAATACAATGCCGATAGCTTCGGGCAAAGGATAATCCAGATTGCTTAGTTTACGCCAGTCCGTTATCCCGCCGGTGAGGATCATCACTCCCAAAGCTAAAAACATCAATGTTCCGATGCCATACAAATACCCTTTAGGGATATTGCGTTTAGGTTCCTGTACTTCTTCTGCCACCATTGCTACCCCCTCAATGGCCAAATAAAACCATACGGCAAATGGTAACGCCGCAAATACTCCGCTCCACCCAAATGGCATGGGATGACTTAAGTAATTACTTATTTTAAATTGTGGCGAAATAATCCCCATGAATAAAAGCAGCTCTGCAACCGCAAGAATAGTGATAAAGACAGAAAACCAGGCCGATTCCTTTATCCCCCAGATATTGATGGCTATGAAAATCAAATTAAAAACAATAGCCGACTGCAATACAGGTATGCCCGAATGCAGAAAATGGAGATAACTACCCAATGCAAAAGCAATAGCCGGAGTAGCGAATAAAAAATCAACCAAAGTAGCATAACCGGCAATCAAACCGGCAACAGGTCCCATAGCGCGATAGGCGTATGCAAATGCTCCGCCTGCGTGTGGTATAGAGGTAGTTAACTCGGTATAGCTGAAGATAAAAGTGATAAACATCAGCGTAATAATCAGCGTGGCGATGAGAAACCCGATAGTTCCCGCAACACCCCAACCTAAATTCCACCCAAAATATTCGCCGGAGATAACCAGGCCAACGGCTATTGCCCACAAATGAACCGGTTTTAAAACTTTTTTAAGGTGTTCTTTTCTGCTATCAGCCATTACCGCTTAAAATACTCAATAAGCCTGTTAAATCAAAATTAAGCGGGGTTATCAAATTGTTAACGTCGCTGAACTGCTTTAAACTTTTTCGCTGTATGATTGTTCTACTAAAAGTTAACCACCAGAATAGAAACGATATGTTAGTCATAGGGATTGGTTCGGATGGCCAGTCACCAATTACGCTTGCCGAACTGAATAAATATAATATTCCAACCCCACCCAATGGGTTCGATTCGGAAGAAAACAACGATGTCATAATGAAATTTGATGATGAACAACAGGCAGTGGATTATTCATACGAATTGGATAGCTATGCGAATACAATCGACAGCAAGTCAGGGGAATACCGTATCATCACAGCCATACTCAAAGCAATTGGCGATGACGAATTTGTGCAAAGTTATATTCAGGATTGACTGTAAATAGTGACTTGTTAATCAGTGGCCAGTTAGAATACCAATGACCATCATACCTCGATGATCACACCCGCATAGGTCAGCCCACCACCGAAGCCAAGCAAAAGCATCTTGTTTCCGGGTTTTATTTTACCTGATTTTGCAGCCAGATCCCACGCAAGCGGTATGGACGCCGACGATGTATTTCCATATAATTCAATACTGGTCAGCATTTTATCTATAGGAACATTAAGTTCTTGTGCAACTGCTTCTATAATTCTAAGGTTGGCGCTATGTAATATGATCCAATCTAACTCATCCAGTGTTATTGCGTTTTTTGAAAGCAATTCACCAACCTTGCTGGTAATGGTTTGAATAGCCCATTTGAACACAACTTTGCCATTCTGGTGTATTTTTCCGTTAGGAACAATCTGTTCTCCATTAATTACAGAAGCATGTTGCGATAAGTAAAGATCTTTACCATGACTGCCATCAGTGCCGTTAATCGTACTAAATACCTTGCTTTTTTCAGCTGCTTCAACTAATGCAACTCCAGCCCCATCGCCAAACAATATACATGAAGTACGGTCTGCAAAATCAGTGAATTTGGATAACGTTTCTGCACCAAATACCAATACTTTTTTATGAGTCCCTGCTGCGATCAATCCTTTAGCCAGAATGATCCCGTAAACAAACCCTGCGCAGGCAGCCATTATATCAAGACAACCGGTATTCTGTATATTTAAAGCATTTTGTATCTGGCTTGCCATACTAGGCATCACCTGGTCTGCGGTGGTTGTACCTACTATGATGAAATCAACATCTTCAACAGTTAGACCTGGATTTTCGGCGAGAAGATTTCTTACTGCTTTGATACACATATCGCTGGTATATTCGTCGGCAGCTGAAAATCTCCTTTCTCTTATACCGGTTCTTGATATTATCCATTCATTATTGGTTTCAATCTTATCGGCAAACCAATCGTTTGTTATAACCTGGGATGGTGCATATACACCTATAGCTGTAATTTGAGAATTCATTATCAGGGTTTATAATTTATACTAAAGTACAATTTAGTAAATATTATAATTTCAAAGCAAAGATTATCTAAAAACAATATTTTAACCTTAAAAACAGGGATCACTACATTAAAGAAGACAGTTGGCTATTAACCCTGTCCACCCGGTTTGGTGCGAAGCGCCTACCCCGCGACCGTTATCTCCATCAAAATATTCGTGGAATAAGATATAATCTTTAAACTGCCGATCAAACTGCATCTTGTCGTAATGACCAAACACTGCACGCTTGCCATTTTCGTCGCGCAGAAATATTTTAAGGAGACGATAATATAAATTATCCGCCACTTCTTTCAGGTTCATAAACACCCCCGAGTTGGTTGGGCATTCCACTTTGTAATCATCGCCATAATACTGATAAAAACGATGCAGGCTATCGATGATGAGATAGTTTATCGGCACCCAAACAGGTCCCCGCCAGTTACTGTTACCACCAAATAGACCGCTATCACTTTCAGCAGGTAAATATTTTACACTAAACTCATGCCCATCAACCTGTACGCGATATGGGTTGTCCAGGTGATATTTTGATACCGAGCGTATACCATAAGGACTCAAAAACTCATTTTCGTCGAGCATATATCTAAGCAATGACTTCATTCGATAACCGCGAAGCAGACTAAGCAGGTGCTTACCCTGGGCATTTTTTTCATTCCAACGGGATACCAATGATGCAAGGTCAGGGCGATTATCCGTGAACCACTTCATCCGGTCTTTAAATATCGGACTGTCCGTGATCTCTTTATCGTCGAGGACTTCTGTTGCAAACAACGGGATCAGCCCTACAATGCTCCTGATCTTCATTTTTTGAACACGACCATCTGGTGCCTTAAGCTGGTCATAAAAGAAACCATCCTGTTCATCCCACAAACCTTCGTTATCCATGCCAAAATTTGACATAGCCTCTACTATATACAGGAAATGCTCGAAAAACTTAGAAGCAATGTCTGCATATGCGCTATTATTGGCAGTTAATTCAGACGCAATACGAAGCAAATTAAGCGAATACATAGCCATCCAACTCGTGCCATCAGCTTGTTCAAGATATAAGCCATTAGGTAATCGCGCATTTCTGTCAAATACACCAATATTATCCAGCCCCAGGAATCCGCCTTCAAAAATATTATTACCCTGTGCATCTTTACGGTTTACCCACCAGGTAAAATTGAGCATCAGTTTGTGAAATATCCGTTCCAGGAAACGCAAGTCGCCTTTACCGCCGTTAGCTTCCTTATCCTGTTTATATATCGTCCAGGTCACCATAGCATGCACAGGCGGGTTAGCATCGCCAAAATCCCATTCATAAGCAGGCAATTGCCCGTTGGGGTGCATATACCAATCCCGGGTTAGCAGCAACAGCTGTCTTTTGGCAAAAGCCATATCCACAGTGGCTAGTGGGAGGCAATGAAAAGCCAAGTCCCAGGAGGCAAACCAAGGGTATTCCCATTTATCTGGCATAGATATAATAGCACGGGTATTTAGATGCTGCCATTTATTATTCCTTCCGGTCAGGCGCTCAACAGGTGGCTTAGGTTCGTTTGGATCCCCATTCAACCAGTTATGAATATCGTAATGATAATATTGTTTGCTCCACAACATGCCGGCAAACGCCTGGCGCTGTATCATACCATGATCGGTATCACTTGAATGTTGCTGTAACGTATTATAAAACTCATCTGCCTCGGCTTGTCTGTTCTTAAAAACAGTATCAAAATCCTCAAAGCCATTATTTGCATCTTGAGTTAGTCGCAAACGAATAGTCGCGCTCTGCTTTGCAGGAACTGTGATATCATAATTAATTGCTGCTTTTGTACCGGCGTTTTGAGGATTTATACTATTTGCGCCATGAATTAGACAATCATTAATCCCATCCTTGTAGAATGGTTTTCCATCATCGTAATTGTATAAGCGTTTGGTATTTGTTTCATTGTCACAAAACAGAAACTCTGGCTTTCCATCTGCTTTTAGCCAATATTGTCCCAAATCCTTATGATAAATATCCATTACACCAGGCGAATCCTGGTGGAGACGTGGTTTGTAATCATCGTAACCCCAATTCCACGTGTTACGGAACCAAACAGTAGGCAAGACATTTAATGAAGCGTCTTCTATTCCGCGGTTATATATTGTGATCCTTACCAATATTTCACCAGACGTGCATTTGGCATACTCGACAAAAACATCGAAATATTTATCCTCATCAAAAATGCCTGTGTCTATTAATTCAAACTCCGGGTCGTTCCTCGTCCTGCGTTTATTTTCATCAACCAGCCATGCATAGGGATACTCCTGCTGCGGATATTTATAAAGCATTTTCATGTAGGAATGCGTAGGCGTGCTGTCGAGGTAATAGTAAAGCTCCTTTACGTCTTCGCCATGATTTCCTTCGGGATTGCTCAGACCGAAATAACGTTCTTTGATGATCGGATCTTTCTTATTCCACAGAGCAATGGAAAAACAGAGCAATTGGAGATCATCACATATACCGGCGATGCCTTCCTCGTTCCAGCGATAGGCTTTGCTTCGCGCCATGTCATGAGTGATATAGTTCCAGGCATCGCCATTTGCGCTATAATCCTCCCTTACCGTTCCCCACTGTCGATCGCTCACATAAGGTCCCCATTTTTTCCAGTCATTATCCTGTAACCGTACCTGTTCTGCATTCATAGTTGTAGGTGATTATGTTGAATAAGTTGATTAAGTTAAGTGGTTGATTGAGTTAAAATTATTAGTTAGATCTATAACATATCAACGTAATCCGACTCAATCAACTTCAATTTAAATCAAGCCCATGCATTGCGTAGAAATCGCAGCCAATTGCCATGCATCATGTTTTCAATATCCTGTTCGTTATAACCTCGTTTACTTAAGAGCGCTGGTACTTTTTGCAGATCAGCAATCGTTTCCAGATCGTACGGGCATTGCTCCTTTCCGAATGCACCGTCCAGGTCTGTCCCCATACCAACGTGTAATGCGTTTCCCGCAATTTGGCAAATATGGTCAATGTGATCTATCATCACTTCCAAATTACAATTCATTTCCTTCGGTGCAGATACGCCTCTCACCCATCCCGGCACCATCATCCATGCATCCAAAGCCGCACCGATCACCGTACCACGGTTGATCAACTCCCGAATCATTTCATCGCTATACTGACGGTTATGATCTACCAATGCGCGGCAATTATTGTGACTAGCCCAGATATGGCCATTAAAATTATCCAATGTCTGCCAAAAGGCATCGTCGCATAGATGGGTAGCATCCAGAATTATTCCTAACCGCTCAATCTCCCTTAATAACTCAAGCCCCTCTTTTCCCATTTTCCCGGTCGCGTCTGTTCCGTTTGCATATCTGCCCGGACCGTAGTGTGCGGGGCCGATCGCACGCAATCCATACCGGTAAACACGTTCAAGGTGTTTTATTGTAATGATGGAATCCGCACCTTCTAAACTCAAAATATAACCAACAGGTTTATTTGGCGTTGATTGAGCATATTTCCATAGTTCAATATGTTTCTCCAGCCCTTCCAGATCAGTTATCTGCACCATCTCGCCATCCTCTTCCATGGCCCTATACCAGGCTAATTGCCCCTGCGTTTGTGCCCAGGCTTGTTCAGGTGAGTGCCAGCCCGGCAATAAGTTATCAGGCGCTACGTATCGCCCTATCTGGGTAGCAACCACCAGTCCTATTTCGCCCTTTCTCAATTCAGGCAGAGACACCACACCTTTACCGCGGTCGGGTTTGTCGGTTAATCCTTTTTCGCGTTCATTTATTTCTGCAATGGGTCGCCGCAAATCGCGGTTCCATTCCAGCGCATTCATACTTAGATCAAGATGGGCGTCGATGGTGAACATTGGTTGTATTGGTTGTATTGGTGTAGAGACGCGATGCATCGCGTCTCTACGTGAATTAAATAATAATCTTCCGGTCACGGGCAATGTTGCGCCATTCACCGCTTATATAGTTATTTTCAATGGTTATCGCACGTTCGTACAGGGCAACTGTCGGACAAATATGATATGGCAGTCCATACAGTACGTCGCCTACTTTATATTTATGGCCTTTGCCTGCGTCAACCACCAAATGTTCTTCGCTTTGGCCAACAAATATTAATTCGGGAGCATTGAGAAAATAAATCCTTTTGCTCAGTTCATTTTCTGCCGAAATGGATTTATGGCCAACATCCAAACAAAGTTTGCCTTCATCCGGTAGCGAGATTACTCTTGATATGACAAGTGCTGCTGTTAAAAACGGCTGTTCCTTGCAATTCAGGCTATATCCTCTATCCCAATATATAAATGTGCCAGGGCTACATTCGATACCTGTCCGGGCCGCGTGAATCGGAAATGTTGGGGAGCCTCCTGCAATGATAACCGGTTCCGGGTAGCCTTTCTCCTTGATCAGTTCCCGCAACTTCTCCACTTTGGCATAGGCTTCATTTGCTTTTTGTTCACGTATGGCAAATTCTTTATCGTGAATATGGCCATCATAAGCATGCAAGCCCATTATTTTTACACCGCCTAACTCATTGCAATATCCATAAAGCTCAAATGCACCTTCATTGGGTTTGACGCCCGTTCGGTTCATACCGACATTTAAATCGACGTAAACGGAAATGACGACGTTATTTTCAAGTGCAGCCTTTGATATGTGCTCTATTGCAGTATTGCTATCAACAACGCAAGAATATCGCGTGTTGGGGTAAGTTTGTATCAGTTTAATAAAACGATCCAGTTTTGGGCCAATTGGTTGGTAAGCGAGCAAAACATCAGGTGCTTTGCTCATACCCAGCATTTCTGCTTCGGCAATTGTAGCGCACTTGAACTTATTGATGCCTGCTTCCAGCATCAATTCCGCAACGTCCTTACATTTATGCGTTTTTACATGAAGCCGCAAACGGGATACATCGTCAATCATCCCTTTCAGAATATTGATATTTTCTTTTACCCAGTCGGGATAGACTGCCAATACAGGCGTGTCCAATTTCTTAATATCTCGGATTATATACCAATTTTGATCGGTCATTTTTCTTTCGGTCTTTCGGAGTTCCCGACTTTGAAACTATATAAATTAAACCAATTCAAATAATGCTTCAATTTCAACCGGGATATTATCGGGCAATGATCCCATGCCCACGGCACTCCGAACTCCAATACCGTTATCTTCGCCCCATACTTTAGCGAACAGCTCACTGCATCCGTTTATAATAAAAGGATGTTTCTCAAAATCAGGCGTGCAGTTTACCATTCCAAGTACTTTTATAACACGTTTCACTTTATCCAAACTACCAAGGTTGGTTTTTATGGTTGATAAAATAGCCAAACCTACCTGACGGGCCGCCAATTTTCCATCTTCAGCAGTCATGGTTTCACCTATACGGCCTATGATCAGGGTTTTATCATCCTTTACTGTTCCATGCCCTGATACATAGAGATATTTTCCATCAACTAAGTAAGGTTTATAAACGCCTAATGGCTGTGGTGCAGGGGGCAGATTGAGGCCCAAAGCTGCGAAATTTTGCTCGGGAGTATTCATTTTATAAAACTATAAAGATTTACCGATACGCCGAACTTATATTTAAAATCTGATGGTCAGGCAATAAAAAAGCCGGGGGTCTCAAGCCCGGCTTTCAACTAATCAACCAGTAAATATTTGCTCAACTAAAATTTTACGGTAAGTCCTATGTTAACTACATAATCTGCAAATGCGGCATCGCCTTGTGTATAAACATGGGTTATTGCTTGAGTGCGCAGATCAGGTACGCTTTGTGTGCGGTCGCGGATAATGGCAATCGGGAAGAATCCGTAGATCGCAATATTTTTAAAACGATAAGTTACACCAGGTTCACCAGAAAAAATGCGGCCCGGTCTTCTGAAACCGTCGCTGGCTCCAAATAAGTCACGAACCGGCAATACATCATAACGTACGCCGCCAGAAAGATCAAAATGGCCGACAGCCAAACTTGCGCCGCCTCTGAATAATTCCTGGTCAGGAACGCTTTCCACATCTCCTGTTACTGCTATCGTTTGAGCTGACGCGGCGCTAGCGGAACGGGGCGTCCCGTTAACATCTCTCGGATTAGCCAGGTAGAAGTAGTTTGCATATAAACCAAACTTATGGGTAAAGTTGTAATAGGCATTCAATTCAAGGCTAACACCTGTACCGCCGTCCCCTAACTGAATGGATTGATCCACAGGACCTAAAGTTTTCGTACCGTCTGCATTTAAGAAGTAATCCTGTAAATTATATGCACCCGTTGCAAACTTTGCGCCTAAACCTACCTGGATATTGCCCTGGTGTACTTTAGCCGGATTTAATAACCAGTAATATCCGGTTACGCGGATGTCACCCAAACCAAAAGTATGCGTGCTAAACCTCGTTCCGTTTCCTTTTTGTACTTGTGAACGGCTGTTGTCGGCGTAAGGTATATCCAACGCTATAGACCAGCGATCATTAAATATCCTTGTAAAACCAAAATCCTGAGTAACAACTTTATTGATAACATTATTATGCATAACATCAATACGTTGATACTGCTCCAATTTACCCACAAAGTGCCTGAATGATTTATAGTAACGAGTATTGCTGTTAAATAACCATGAGCCATTTTTAAGTGCTGAATCAGGATGTTCGTCCATTGTGCACAAACCGCCGGTGCTGCGTATTGCTACGCAACCTTGCGCAAAAACATCGGAAAGGTTAATAACCAATAAAAAGAGTGTAGTAAATATTAATTTGTAGATAGTTTTCATTTTTGATGGAAGATTAAGATTGATTTTTTTTTAGGGTTGAATATTTTTATGTTGTTATTATCGTTTTTTGTGTTTTGACCGATACCTGTGGCAATATGAGCCAAAGGGCCAGGATAGCGCCATAGCTGCCGCTGCGTTCTATCCATTCAAAGGCTTCCCAATGCGGATAAAATAATTCTGTTCCCATTTTCCATATGAACATGGCAAGAAGCACCGGGCGGATAGGTTTGATCAGGACGCTTAATGCAGCTAAAATTTCGAATACACCAACTATATGAGCTATTTGTATCGGGTCAGAAAAACCTAATGAAGTATACTGACTTAACAAACCTTTCTTTTCCGACAGGTTAAGCCAGCCATGACCGGCTAATAACAAAAACACTACAATTCTTAAACAAGTGGTAGCTACGGCTAACTCTTTTTTATTGGTTAATGCATCTTCATTGATCCTGATAAACCAGTTTCCGATCCTGTTCTTGCCAAAACCTGACAGAATTAAAAGTGTCAATGGTGCGCCATAATTACCAGCACGTTCTATAGCTTCTGCAAGATGCTCACCGGATAGCGGACGACATAAGGCAGTTATAAATCCCCATACAACAAGCCACAGCAGTATAGCCCTTGTTGGATAGATCAACAATGATACCCCCATCAAGATGTCCAATATGCCGATTATAGGCATCAGTTGATACCCCATATCATGCCCTATGCCAAACACGGCAAAGTAATTTAGCCAGATAGGTTTAGTAATGATACCAAAAGCACCATGGCCAATAAAACACATTGCCGAAGCAAAACGTAGTGTGTAATGTATTTTCGAATCTAAGCGTAATGTATTATCCATTAGTTATTACTATTTGATCACGTAACTGAGTATTATTTAGTCAGTTTTAGTTTTTGCCAGATGTACTCACCTACCTTCTTGCCCTGCTCTGCTCCCATCATCGAGCTGTTCTTAAAGTGTATTCCTCCATAGAAACGGCTTATCGCTGT
>JACXTT010001383.1_pt1 | contig 40258 bp, 36 predicted proteins | sample 9270951 | NCBI WGS metagenome assembly JACXTT01 (sample SAMN15532306, study PRJNA645909) | rock metagenome | isolation source: weathered quartz diorite | place: Puerto Rico | collected 2017-06-21
GCAGCCCGTCCAAAACGCCGTAAGCGCGGCCTCCGAACCGCACATTGGACTGACCAATTCCCGCGAGTCCTTGGACAAGGTGACCGATGTGGTTGCGTCCCAGATCGACGAAGCCAATCAGGAAACTCTGCGCAGCATGACGAAAGTGCAGACCGACATGGTGGATCGCACCTTCGAGGCCATGAACGTCGATGCTCTGGACCCGCGCGAAGTCATGCACACCACCAGCGATCTGATGAAGAAGACGTCGGACGCCATGGGGGACCTCGTAAAGAAAGCCGCCGCCGCTTCCGCCGCAGCCACCTCCGAGCCGAAGGCTGCCGCCGACGCCTTGGGCGGTTAACTAAACCCATCCAGGGGGCGGGCTTTGCTGAAACCCGCCTCCTTTCTTGCGCCGATTGAATCAAGAATTGTTAGCTACACAGCCGCAGGCGCCTCCCGAACAGGTTTTTGAGAAGTACGGCCTGCGCACGCGATCGTTTCTTCCTCGAAGGGCGGATCCGAACGCTGACCTGACGCATCCGGTTCGGTTTCGCGACGCGCTTGAGGAGTTAGGCGGACTATACACAGCCTTCGCCAGCTACCTCGCCTGGCGGGCGGACCTGCTGCGGACGGATTATCTTCTACAGCTACGGAGCGTGCGCGTGGCGGCGCCGCCCATGGATCCCAAACTTGCGGCCGGCATCCTGTTCGACGAGTTGGGCGAGAAAGGACGCGCTCTCGCGGCCGAGTTGGAACCCCAGGCGTGCTGGAGTACGCCGGCGCGATGCGCCTGGAAAGCGCGCCACGCCGGCCGCGTGATTGCCGTCGAGATCGCCCGGAGCCCCATTCCCGATTTGGCTTTCGAAGAGTTCGAGAGAACCGTGTCGTCGCTGGCCGGCGCGGGGTTGGAGGCGGCGGTAGGGCGGGCTACGCTGCGCCAGTTTCGGGAGTGGATGCGGCTTACCGACACGCCGGGCCGGCAGCGCTCCTACCTGGAAGCCCTCGCCACGTTGCGAGACCGTAGCGCCACCCGTTATCCGGCGCCGATTAAAGATCTCTCGTCGGGAAGAGTTCTCTGCTTCGAGTGGGTGGATGGAGAAACCCTGGCCTCTGCACTGGCCCGAGGAGACGCCAACGCCGTCCGGCTGGCGGCGGAAACCGTGCTGGAGCAGATGTGCCTCACTGCCACGATCGACGCCGACATGGACCCGGAATCGATGGTGATCACTCCGGACGGCCGCCTTGCGCTCCGCAGGGCGGACCGGCTCATCGCTGTGCCTCCGGCGTTGGCTCCGGCTTGCCTGAAGTACATCTCCGCCGTGCTGGCGGCCAATGCGCCGGCGGCGGCCAACCTGCTGGTTAAGCTCACCGTCGGCCGCACCGACTTGCCCTTGGAATCCCAACTCCTCGACGAGCTTTCCAACCTGGAGCCGGAATTAAAGGTTAATTTGCGTTTTCCCCTCACCCCGGCCGTGCTGGAAGGCAACTGGCGCGCCCTGGCCAACACCGGCGCCGAGCGGCCTCTGTTCGTCAACGCCATGCATCGGAACCTGATCGCGCTTGGCTACTGGAACGCGGAAACAGCCACTGGTAAAGGGACGCCGGAGGATTACCTGGCCTCCGCGCAGTGGCCGGTGATCGAGCGCGTGCTGCGCGTCCGCATGGGAGATCTGATGACCCGCGAAGCGGGCTCTGAATGGTTCATCGGCTCAGGCCTGCTATTGTTCGAGAGCATCCGGCAAATCGGCAGGGTCGCCGATCAGGTGCGCGATAACGAACTCAGCATCGGCGTCGACGTGCAGACGCCAAGCAACGAAAGCCACGCCGTGGCGCGCAAGATCCGCTACGCCGTAATTATTGGAATGCTGCTGATCGTCTTTCTGATCAGTTTACGTGCGGCGGGCAGCGCGTCGCCGCAGGGAACGATCTTCGCCGTGCTCGCGGCGGGGGCCGGTGTGGCGTTATTTTGGTTCGTCGCGCGCATGGAATAGTGGGCCGTGCCGGGTTGCCTTCGAAGAGTTGCGGACAGGAGACCTGAAGGCTATCCTGTTCGAAGCCGGCCTAAGATTTTCCGGCGTAGTGCGGCTTGGCCGGGATGGCCGCCAGGGCAAAAATGCCCTCCGGACGAACAGAGGTTCGTTTCCGGAGGGCATGCGGCCAGGGAGGAATTAACTTCCGAGAGGTTACTGTCCCTCTCACTAAGAGGGACGCGGGCGCTACTAATCGGTTTCAGGAGCAAGTCGCATGACGGCGGAACGAATCTTCCTTGATTTCTCAATCCGGAAGCTGCACCAGTACATGGAGCGAATCACGGCCTGCGTCGAGTTGTTGACCGAGGAGCAGGTCTGGGGCCGAACAAGTCCGGCGGAAAACGCGATCGGCAACCTTCTGCTTCACTTGGCCGGCAACGTCAGGCAGTGGATTCTGACTGGCGTGGACGGGCAACCCGATGTGCGGGTTCGCGATCAGGAGTTCGCCGAGAAGGGGGGTATCGGCAAGGCGGAGCTGGTCGCCCGGCTAGACCGGATAGTGACCGCCGGAACCGAAGTCCTAGAACGTCTCGGGGACGAAAAACTCGTTCAAATCGTAACGGTTCAGCAGCACTATAAGGTCTCCATCTTAGAGGTGGTATACCACGTAGTGGAACATTTCGGCCTACACACTGGCCAGGTGATTTACGCCTCCAAGGCATTGACGGGTGGGAACTTAGACTTCTACCCACATTTGTCCGGGAAAGGCTCAGCCACCGACCTTACTCCATGACCCGAATTACCGGTACAGACTAGGCGTTTTCATCGGTTGTTCGCATCCTGATAAGCCAGTATGATTGAGAACAAGAAGGAGACCTTGTGCTAAAGAACAGGTTTAAAACTTTGCGGAGGCTGCTCAGTGAGGAGACTGGGCAGGATCTGATTGAGTATGCATTACTTGGGGGGTTCGTGTCGGTGGCGGTCGGGGCAACTTTCCCCTACATCGCCGGCCAGATCGGGACGATTCTGTCGAAAGCCAAGAGCGTTCTCGATACCTCTGCGGGATAGATCCTACCGGCTATTTCAGGAACTGATCCAGATCCGGTTTGAGTTGGCGCTGAACCGCGGGTTCGTCCAGGTTCTCTCGCGTGACCACGAGTGGTGGAAGGTTCTGAATTTTAGTGGGTGTCTGTCCGTCCAGTTTCTGGACGGCGGAGATGACCGAGTCATAGCCCATGCGGAACGGGTCCTGTACAACCAGAGAATCAATCAAGCCGGATCGCAGATCCTCGAGCAGTGTGGGACTGGAGTCGAATCCAACCAGTTTCACCGTGTTCCCTTTTCTTGCCTTCAGCGCCTGGGCAGCGCCCACCGTAGAAGACTCGTTGGACGCAAACATCCCGTCCAGGTCGGGGTGGGCGGTCAGCATGTTTTCAGCAACCGCCAGCGACTTGGCGAAATCAGCCATGCCATAACGGTGGTCCATCACCTGAATTCCGGGAAACTCCTTCTGTAACGTGTCGAAGAATCCCTGCTCGCGCGCCATGGTCGAGGCGGCGCCCGGCTGCACCTTCACCACAACGATCTTCCCTTTGCCGTTGAGAATCTTGCCCAGACGTTGGGCCCCGGCCACGCCGCCTTTGTAGTTGTCTGTGGCGACCTGAGCCACGAAGTTTTCCGTATCGATTCCTGAATCGAAGATCACCACAGGGATCTTCTCGCGCCCGGCTCGCTCCACTACGCCGACCATCGCCGTCTTGTCGATCGGGGCGAGGACGATGGCGTCCACTCTCTGATTGATCATCGCCTCGACAATCTGAAGCTGCACCGTATAGTCGGTTTCGGTGGGCGGACCATTCCACACGATGTCCAGGTTCTTCTCACGCGCCGCTTTTACGGCGCCGGCGTGGACAGATTGCCAGAACAGGTGCGCCCGGCCCTTTGGGATCACCGCGATCCGCCTTCGGGTCTGGCGGTTGCATGAAGCAAGCAGAGCCGATGCGGCGGCCGCCGCCGCGAACTCGCGACGCCTCATTGCGGGAAGCGCTCCGGAGCCTTAATCTGCTGCCAGCCCTCTCCGTTCAGCGCCTTCAAGAACGCGACCAGGTCCTTCTTATCCTGGTCGGTGAGATGAAGAGGTTTCATCTTAGCTTCCAGGTTCCGGTTCTTGACGCCTCCTTTGTCATAAATATCGACAACTTCTTCCAGGGTCTTCAAGCTTCCGTCGTGCATGTAGGGCGCGGTGCGATCGATGTCGCGCAGGGTTGGCGTCTTGAACGCACCCCAGTCCTTGGGATCTTTGGTCACGGCGAAGCGGCCCACATCGGGCTCGGGTTTGTCGGTCCCCACGCCGATGTTGGCGTACATGTTGGTGGTGAAGTTGATTCCCTCGTGGCACTGGTCGCACTTCGCTTTGTCGAAGAAAACGCCCATGCCGCGAATCTGGGAGGCTGTCATGGCGTTTTTCTGCCCGGCCTTGTAGCGGTCGTAGGCCGAGTTCCCGCTCAATACGGTGCGCTCGAACGTGGCGATCGCCATGCCGGCTTTCTGGATAGTGATCTCCTCCGATCCGAAGGCCTTCTGAAACATTTCGCGATATCCCGCGATGCCCTTCAACCGGTCGACGACGGAGAAATGATCGCCATTGCCCATTTCGATCGGGTTCACCATCGGGCCGAGCGCCTGCGCCTCCAGCGTCGGGGCTCGGCCGTCCCAGAACTGAGCCAGGGAGTAAGCGCGGTTGATCACCGTGGGCGCGCTGCGACCTCCCTTCTGTCCGCGGATGCCCGTGGATACAGGAGCCCCGTCCGTAAAGGCGTACTTGGGGCTATGGCAACTTGCGCAGGAGACGCTCCCGTCCGCTGAAAGCCTCGGATCGAAATAGAGGTAGCGTCCCAACTCCACTTTCTCAGGAGAGTAAGGGTTGTCCGCCGGCCAGACCAGCGGGAGCAGGCCGAGCGGGGTTTTGACCGTCGCCGGCTTTCGGGGAGCGTCGGCCGCGAGCGCGTAAGCCGCGAGAAGCAAGCATAAAGAAAAGGCCGGCACAGTCGCACCGGCCTGGAACCGCAATCCCTTCATGGCAACCCTCAACTGGAAACCCGGTTACTTCTTCAGATAGCCGGCGACGTAGATTGCCTTGTATCCAGCTTGCGAAGACGCCGTGCCGGTTACTTCCATGATGTGGGCGGTGTGCTCGATGGCAGCCTTGCGAAAATCGGTCAAGCCGTCGCGGCGCGGATCGTGCTCTTCCTCCATCAGCATGTAGAGGTTGCCGTCTTCGGTCAGCAGGCCGATGGGCTGGCCGGCAGTAAAGCATTTCTGGCCGCAGGAGCGGTGCTTCTCGCCGTGCTTTCCGACTTGCAGGTAGCACGAAAAGTCCACAATCTCACCCACCATGGTTACCGTTTTGCCGGCGTTCGGCTTTCCGTCCACCGACGCGCCCATAGTGGTCGCCGACCAAGGGGAATCGGTCTTCGTTCCCAGTGTGCCGTGGGGAGCCGAGTACTTCCCGGTCTCGACAGCCATCTGCGGTTGCAGGATGCCCGGTCCCTTCTTGGCCGGCGCCTTCTTCTCAGCGGCCTGACCGAACAGGAAGGTGGCCAGCGCCAGGGCGCCGGCGGTCATCAGAATCGTCGTTTTCTTCATTTTCTTTTCTACCCTCGCTAAAATACCGCTCACCCTCTGACGCTGGCGGCGGGAATCTTCTTCAGGATATCGGCCTGCTCGTCACGGCTTTCCGCTCCGATGGTGAAACAATCCACGCAGTCGAGCGAAAGCGCGAATTGCAGACACTCTTCGGTCTTGTTGCGCAGCTTACCGGCACCGAAAATCTTCATTCCAATGACGCCCTTGCCGGCGGCTTTCATTTCTTTCAGCACGGAAATCACGGTGGCGGGATCGGCGTCCATGGCGACCCCAGCCGGGTTGATGCGGGCCAGGTCTACTTGCACCCACGGGTTTTTTGCCGCGGCCCGCAGCGCCTCCATGGTGTGGCAGGAGGTGCCATGGGTGCGGACGATGCCTTTCTCGCGGGCCTCGGAGATCACCGCCATGGCGCCCTTTTTCCGCTCCGGCCAGTTGCCGTCCATCATGCAGTGCAGCAGCAGGATGTCGATGTAATCAGTACCCAGTTCCCGGCGGAAGCGGTCCAGGTCGGCCCGCATTTCCTTCTCGGTGGACGCGTGCGTTTTCGAGAGCAGCGTAACCTTTTCGCGGGGCAGCGCCTTGAGCGCTTCCTTGACGTGGGGATGCGTACCGTACTGGTCTGCGGAATCGATGAAGGTAACACCCTGGTCGTATCCGGCCCGAAACAGATCGGCCAGCCCGCCCACGCCCAACCTCCGCGTCTGATTCGAACTGCCGCCGACGCCATTTGTCCCGGTACCCATGGCAAGTCGGCTCAATTCGACGCCCGCCGGCCCGAGTTTCACCCGGTCCGTGCCGTATTTTTTCGTAGTGGCGGCAAAGGCGTGATAAGGAAACGACTCCAGGGCGAGAGCGCCGGCGGTGGCAGCGGTCCGCAAGAAAAGTTCGCGCCGATTCATGGGGTTTCCTCCAGGTAAACCACAACGTATCACAGCCATGGGGGACAGCGCCAGCGGAGCAGCGATTCAGAGTCCATATGATAAAATTCCTATATCACATGAAGTACGCGCGTCTGAGCCTTTTGGCGTGTATAGTCGTTCTCCGCCCGGCTTCCGGCGCCGAAAGCGGAACTTATGAACGGCAAGTCCGTCCGCTGCTGGAGGCGCAGTGCGCCGCCTGCCATTCCGAACGGGTGAAGACGAGCGGCTTCTCGGTTGCCGCCATGGAATCGGTGATCGCGGGCGGCAACAAGCTGGGTCGCGCGGTGACCGCGGGCGATCCGGACTCCAGCAAGCTGATCAAGCTGCTTCGCGGGGAACTGTCGCCGCGGATGCCCTTCGGCAAGGAAATGGCCGCCACAGACATCGCGGTAGTGGCGGACTGGATTCGCGGACTTCCCAAGGAAACCGCTGCGAAGGCCGGCTCGGGCGAATGGACCTGGCCGTTCCACAAGCCCGTGAAGCGCGACCCGCCCGCGGTTCGCAATGCGTCCTGGGTCCGGAACCCGATCGACGCCTTCGTTGGGGCCGCCATGGAAGAGCGGTCGCTCTCCCCGGCGCCGGAGGCTACGCGCAGAACGCTTGCGCGCCGCGTCTATTTCGACCTGGTAGGAATGCCGCCGACGCCCGACGAGATGAAGACGTTCCTGGGCGACGCCGCGCCGGCCGCCTACGAGAAGCTGATCGACCGGCTGCTGGACGATCCGCGCTACGGGGAGCGCTGGGGCAGGCATTGGCTGGACCTGGTCCGCTACGGCGAAACGTCGGGCCTGGAAGGCGACGGGCCGATCGGCAACGCGTGGCGCTATCGCGACTGGGTGATCCAGGCGTTCCAGTCCGATATGCCGTACGACCGGTTCATTATTCAGCAACTGGGCGGCGGCGACGAGCACAGCAAGACGCGCAACAATTATCAGCCCGACGTTCAGGGGCACGTGGCGCTGGGCTTCCTGCGCGTGGCACCGTGGGATCGGTCGAACCTGGTGGCGGACGAGGTGCGGCAAAACTATTTGTCCGAGGTCACTACCGCGACGTCCTCGATTTTCCTAGGGCTGACGGTGGGGTGCGCGCGCTGCCACGACCACAAGTACGATCCAATTCCGACGCGCGACTTCTACCGGCTTCAGGCCTTTTTCCAGGCTGTTCAGGTGCAGGACGTGGATGTTCCATACAGCGACACGGAGTTCGGCGATCAGGCGAAAAAGAAGATCAAGGAGTACACGGAACGCCTGGAATCCGGAGCGGAGAAAAAGGAGCTGGAGGAGTTTGAGAAGCAGTCCCTGCAGCAGCTCATCGCCTGGAAAACCGCGGACGCCGCCGGCCGCGAGCTGACGGTGGACGATCTGCGGCTGGAGCTGCGGCGTAAGTCCGCGGGTGTATTTACCGAAACCGAAAAGCAGAAGCACTCCCAGCTCAAGGAAGACGCGGACCGCACACAGGACCTGGAAGAGAAGCAGGCGCTGGACGCGTATGAGACCAAGCTGCTGGCGCGTCTGAAGGAAGCCTTCGCGCAGGGCAAAACCGACAATGCCGGCCGCTATAAGGAACTCAAGACCGAAGATTTGCGGGCGGAAATCGGGCGGAAATCCAAGATCTTCGACGAGGCGGCCCGCGAGAAACACCGCGAGTTGACCAGCCGCGTGGATGTGTGGCGGCGCAGGAAGAGCCGTCTGACGACCAAGACGCTGTCCGTCACCAATGTCCTGGGCCCTCCCAACGGGCCTGGCATCGCTCCGACCCGCATCCTTCGCAGCGGCGACTACCGCCAGCCGGGCGAAGTCGTGGAACCCGGCTTTCCCAGCGCCATCACCGGCACCTCGCAGCCCGCCGCCCTCGAAACCGACCGTTACCGCCAGTTTCCCACGCGCGGCCGCCGCATTACGCTGGCCCGCTGGATCGCCAGCACGGAAAATCCGCTCACCGCCCGCGTGATAGTGAACCGGATCTGGCAGGAGCATTTCGGCCGGGGCATCATCGCTACTACCAGCGATTTTGGAAAGAATGGCTCGCGGCCTACGCATCCGGAGCTGCTGGACTGGCTGGCCGTAACTCTCATGGAAAACGGCTGGAGCGTGAAATCCATGCACCGCCTGATGCTGACCTCGGCCACCTACCGCCAGTCTTCCGAGAATCCCGGGCTTGCAGCCAGCAGCACCGACCCGGACAACAAGCTACTCTGGAAATTCGAGCGCAAGCGCCTGGAAGCCGAGGCCATCCGCGACAGCATTTTCTGGGTCAGCGGGCGGCTTAATCTGCAGCGCGGCGGTCCGAGTGTGTTCCCGCCGCTGCCGGCGGACCTGGCCGACTTCGCCCGCTATGGCCGTACCGGCGGCGAGATGTGGGAGCCGAACGAGAATGAAGCCGACGACCGGCGCCGCAGCGTGTATACTTTCCAGCGGCGGTCCCTGCCACTTCCCATGATGCTGGCGTTCGACGCGCCGGTGTTCAGCGAATCCTGCGAGCGGCGCAGCGTAACTACAACTCCGCTGCAGGCGCTGTCCATGCTGAACAGCGAACTGGTGAACCAGGAAGCGCGGCACCTGGCGGAGCGCGTGGCGCGAGACGCCGGGGACGAGCCGCGGGCGCGCATCAGCCGCGCCTTCGAGATTGTCCTTAGCCGCCCGGCGCGGCCCGAGGAAGTGGACCGCTTCGCCAAGGCCGATTCGCTGGTGAGCGTCTGCCGGGTGCTGTTGAATTCCAATGAGTTCCTGTATGTGGATTGAGAGGTCATGCCGATGAACCGCCGCGATTTTCTGAACACGGCATATCTGGGCCTGGGTGGGCTTGCGCTGGGCGATCTGATGGCCAACGACCTGATGGCCGCCGAGAACCCGATGCTGCCCAAGCCGCAGCACCAGGCGGCGAAGGCCAAGCGCTGCATCTTCCTCTTCATGGAGGGCGGCGTCAGCCAGATGGACACGTTCGAATACCGTCCCGCCCTGCAGAAGTGGGCCGGTAAGCAGAGCCCAGCGGCCAAACACACGGTCGGCGAGATCGCTACGTTTTCGGCCGCGCCCAACCGCATTGTTCCGTCGCCATTCCCGTTCAAGCAATTCGGGCAATCGGGCCGCTGGATGAGCGAGCTGCTTCCCGGCATCGGCTCGGTTTCAGACGAATTGGCTTTCATTCACGGCATCAAGGTCGACAACAACAACCACGGACCGGCCGTCTATCACACACTTACCGGCAGCCAGTTCCCCGGCAACCCGTCCATCGGCGCGTGGATCACCTACGGCCTGGGCAGCGAGAATCAGAGCCTGCCGGGCTACATCGTGCTGGGCGATCATCGCGGCGCCACCATTGGCGGAGCGGGCGTCTGGGGCAACGGCTATCTGCCTGCGGCATACCAGGGGACGCTGTTCCGCAACGGCGCCGCGCCGATCGTGGACTTGCGGCCTCCCACAGACATGCCTGGAGACCGCCAGCGCCGCGAACTCGACCTGCTTCGCTGGTTCAATGAAAAGCATCTCGGGGAGCGTTCCCAGACCGGCGAGCTCGAGGCGCGAATCGCCTCTTATGAGCTGGCGTTCCGCATGCAGACGCAGGCGCCGGAGCTGGTGGATTTATCCAAGGAATCCGACGCCACGCGCAAGCTGTACGGCTTGGACGACCCGGTGAGCGCGCCTTTCGCCCGGCAGTGCCTGCTGGCCCGGCGCATGGTGGAGCGCGGCGTGCGCTATGTGAAAGTGCTGCATGGCGCGGGCGGCGACCGCTGGGACGATCACGGCGACATCCTGGGCCGCATTCCGAAGCACTGCCAGGAAGTGGACCGGCCGGTGGCCGGCCTGATCCGCGATCTGAAATCGCGCGGGCTGCTGGACGAGACGCTGGTTGTGTGGGCTTCCGAAATGGGCCGCACGCCGTTCGACAATAACCTGGTCACCGACAAGCCGGGCCGCGATCACAATCAGTACGGCCTGGTGGTGTGGATGGCCGGCGGCGGCGTCAAGCGCGGCGCAACTTACGGCGAGACCGACGAGTTCGGGCTGCGCAACGTGGAGGAACCGATCCCGCTGCGTGACGTGCACGCGACGGTGTTGCGTTTGATGGGGCTCGACCAGGACCGGCTGACTTATCTGAACGCCGGGCGGTTCAAGAGGCTTACCGACATCGGCGGGCGGGTGGTTTCCGAAGTTCTGGCGTGAGCGGACGCATCCGGACGGAAACGCTTCTGGAGTTGGTTCGCAACACGGCGCCTTTTCTGTTTCAGGGCGAGGCACCGGTCGATCCCGAGGGGCCTCTCGGCTTTCTGCACATTCTTCGTACGGCCGGCAGCGAACTCGATCTGCACGGCTACTTCGAGCTCTGCCTGGCGAGCCATCACGCGACAGTCGCAACGTTTGTGCCTACCGACGTGGATTCCAAGATCCGCGGGCTGCTGTGGCAAGAGGCGCGGGATGGCCAGACTCTTCGGCGGATGTTCGATACAGCTCTGCGCGCGATGCACTGGGAGATCGCCGGGATCTCCAAGCGGGCTACATCGCTCGCCGGCGTCGGCCCGGTAAGCGGACATAATGGCGAGCAGATCAGCGTGCTCGCTGGTGGGCTGGGGGCCTTTTTGCGTGCCCGCGACGAAGAGTACGCCGCCCGCGCCGGGAACGCGATCGAGGCGGAAATGGAGCGCGAGGCGTCTGAGTTCCGCTATGCCTTCGGCCGTCCTGGCTGCGAGCTGGATGTGCTGCGGATTTCGGCGACGTTGACCCACAACGCGGGGGATCTGGATCAGGGCATCAGCTTCTGGCCTAAGGCCGAGCCGTACCGGAGCTGGCGGTTGAAGTTCGGCCGGCTGGCGCATGAGAACTCTGCGCCGTTTGCGGGGACATTTCAGCTTGCCGCGGAGATCTACAACCGGGCGATGGCCGTCGAGGGACACCGCAACTACCCGCTCCGCGCGGTCAAAGCGCTGCGCCGGAGTCCGGATTTGCTGTTACCGTTGGGGCCTTTTCTGGACGATTGGGGCGCCCTGGTTGCTACGCATCCAGCGTTGGAGATCTCCGACCGGGCAGGGACGGTGGCTGCCTTGGTGACTGGATGCCGCAAGATCCCGGGCCAGCGCGGGTACTATCGGGCGTTGGCCGGATTTAGCGCGGCCTATGTGGGACCGATCGACGACGTACTGCGCCGGATGCCGGCGTCGGTGCGTAGCGATTGGAAGGATCCCGCGATGCGGAAGGCCGTCGCGGTCCCGCGTGCGTCGTTTGAATCCATGATGAGGAAGATGATCTGAGGCGAACAGCCCCGACTCCGAAATAAGGAGCTTCATGCGTCCGGATTCGCGGCGCACCAGGCCAGCGTTCTCCGCAGAGCTTCGTCCAGGCCGACGCACGGGGAGTAACCCGTCAGCGCGACCGCTTTGGTGATGTCCGGCGCCCGCCGCCCGATGTCCTCGAAGCCCGGTTCATAGGCTTTTTCGTAGGGAATGTAATCGATGCCGGCGGACCCGCCGGTCAGCGCGATCACCCGTTCGGCCAGCGCCGTAATTGTGATCTCTCGCGGGTTGCCCAGATTCAGCACCTGTCCCACCGCGGTGTCGTTCGACGCCAGGCGGAGCAGCCACTCCACAATGTCGCTTACGTAAGAGAAAGAGCGCGACTGCGTTCCGTCCCCATGGACCGAAAGGCTCTGGCCGCTGAGTGCCTGGCGGAGAAAGCGGGGTACGACCATGCCGTAGCGGCCAGTCTGGCGCGGCCCGATGGTGTTGAAGAAGCGCACCACCACCGTCGGGACGCTGAACTCGCTCCAGTAGGCCAGAGCGAGAAACTCGTCGATGATCTTGCTCGCGGCGTAGCTCCAGCGGGACTTGGAGGTGGGTCCGAGCAGAAGGTCGTCGTCCTCGCGGAACGGGATCGCGTTGCCCTTGCCGTAAACTTCCGACGTGGACGCGAGAATCACTTTCTTCTTGAGCGGAGCAGCCGACTCAAGCACCGCCTCCGTCCCGTTGATGTTGTTAGCAATGGTTTCGACCGGGCTCCTTATGATGTTGTACACGCCCACCGTCGCCGCCAGATGGAAGATCACGTCTGCTTCGTCGACCAATTCGTCGAGCGCTTTGCGGTGGTTGACGCTGCCCGCGACGAAGGCGAAGCGCGGGTTCTCGCGGAGATGGCTGATGTTTTCCAGACGCCCGCTCGAAAGATCGTCGAGCACCAGAACCCGGTCTTGACCTCTCTCGATCAGCGCTTCCGCTAGATGCGAACCGATAAAGCCCGCGCCGCCAGTGATGAGATACGTGGCCATTCCTCTGTTGCGCCGAACTTCCTGCGGCGAACTCCATTCAGAAAATTGAAGTACAGTTCCAGATGTGCTTCCTTGGTCCACTGCCTCAGAAAAGTGAGGTAGCCCCTCTCTCCAAGCTCGTTTCGCAGCGCCGGCGCGGAGGCGATCCGCCGGACCGCGGCAAGCAACCCGGCGTTGTCCTCATAAACGAAGCCCGCGCCCGATTCCTCCACCACTTCGGGCAGCGCACCCAGGTTGCGGACGATTACGGGCGTTTTGCGCGCGAAGGACTCGATCAGGATCATGCCGAAGGTTTCGTAAGTGACCGATGGAACAATGGTGGCCAGGGCGTGAACGTACAGCGTTCCGAGCTCTTGCTGGGACCGGGTTCCGAGAAAACGCACACGCGGATTCGACGCCGCTTGCTGCCGCAGCCGCCCTTCCTCCGCGCCGCCGCCAACCACCAGCAAATCGAAATCCGTCACCTCGCGCCAGGCGTCGATCAGCGTGTGGAGCCCCTTGATGCGCTCCAGGCGCCCCACGAACAGGAAATAGGGCCGCTCCTGAGGGCGGGGCGCGGGCGTCCGCCAGTCGTCGTCGGTGCGCTCGATGAAGTAAGGCAGATGTGCCACCGGCTGCGTGAAGCCGCGCTTGGCATGCATGTCGGCCGTGAAACGGCTGGGGCTCACGAACTGGTCGACGTGGGCGGCCGCCGCGGCAAGGTATCCGGTGTATCGCCAGAGTTGGGGCGGCCGCTTGCCTTGAATCGTACAGCGCAGACACTCCGGCTTTTCGCAGGCCCGCGAGTTGAACTTCCACAACACGTGCATCGGACAGATCAGCCAGTGTTCGTGAGTGGTGTAGATTTTTACCGGCCGTGCGCCCGAGGGTAGAAGCTTGAGCACTCCCGGACCCAGCAGAGAGATGTTGTGGAAGTGAAGCACGTCGTACGGTTTCGACTTCAGAATCCTCCGCAACTGCGCCTGCTTCAGATAAGGGCGGCCGGTCTGCTGCGTTAGCAAAGGAGAAAGAGGTCCGAAACTGCTGTGGAGCTCATGACGCGTCACGCGCGCATGTTCCGGAAAGGGGATGCGCGGTGGATCCGGATGCAGCAGATGGAATGAGTCAAAGCAGTGAACCACGTCTACGGTGTGCCCCGCGTCGCCGAGCGCGTGACAGAGGCGATGCAGATAAACCGCGTCTCCGCCGAAGCTATAGGGGGGATAAAACGTGGTCAGGTGCAGAAAATTAAGCGGCCGGCCTACTTTCTGCCCAGATGCTTGAATTCCACTGTCCAGACCGTGCATCCTTCCGCCTCCGAGCGACACCCTGGAACTTTTGGACTTTCCGGTCCTATCACAGCAGATTCCACGTCCTAGAATCAGAACCCGAGTACCTCTTATGCTTTCTTGGTGGCCGTCACCCTTAGAATCGCGTCAGGTCGCTGTCAGTCGTAGCTGACAACGATTCGGCTATTATAGCTATGTTCTCAATTGGGATCTCTATTTAGTGCGGCGATGCCTGTGGCCCTGACGGTCGTCATACCGGTCTATAACGACGCTTTGAACCTGCGAGCTTGCCTGGCTGCCTTGAACCAGTCGGCGTATACCGGCTTCGAGTGCATCGTGGTTGACGACGGCTCTACCGACGACAGCGCCTCCGTCGCGCGTGAACTCGGCGCTCGTGTTCTAAAATCGGACAATCGCTCGGGACCTGCTCACGCCCGCAATGTGGGAGCCTCGGCCGCTACCGGCGACCTTCTTTTCTTTATCGATTCCGATGTCTGCGTCTACACCGACACTCTTGCCAAAGTCTCGACGGCATTCGAGGAAGATTCCACGCTGGACGCTCTGATAGGCTCCTACGACGACGATCCGGGCTCGGACGACTTTGTCTCCCAGTACAAGAATCTGATGCACTGCTTCGTGCACCAGACCGCGCGCCGTGACGCCTGCACGTTCTGGAGCGGCTGCGGCGCAATTAGCAAGAATCTGTTCCAGGAGCACAGCGGTTTCAGCGAAGACTACCGCCGTCCAGCCATCGAGGATATCGAACTCGGCTTTCGCCTGAAGGAAGCCGGCCGGAAACTGATTCTCGACCCCACCCTTACGGTCAAGCACCTGAAGCGCTGGACCTTCTGGAACCTGCTCAAGACCGATGTCCGAGACCGCGGCATCCCTTGGACGGAGCTGATTCTGCGTGAACGGTCGATGCCCAATGACCTCAATCTGCAGCTCAGCCAGCGTGTCAGCGTGGTTCTGGCATTTCTCCTGGCGGCCCTCGCTGTCGCTACCGCGTTCATTTACGGCGGCTACTTCCTGACCCCGCTCTTCGCTTTGCTGTTTTTTGTGATGTCCCGCTTCTGGCTGGAGGCCGGCTCGGAACAGCGGTCCCTGACCGGAGTGATGGCTGTCACCACCGTCGCCGGACTACTCTGCCTATTGGCCTGGGCTTACGGAGCCATCTCCCTCATCCCGATGATCGTCCTCTGCTGGGCGCTGCTGTTCATCCGTCACCGCTACACCTATCCGCACGGCTGGGTCGGAACCGCCGCGCGGACCTTGTTCGGAGTTTTCCTTGCCGGCAATTTGGCGCTGGTTCTTAGACATCTACCAGATCACTGGCTGGTGAGCAGTTTTCTGGTGGTTTTGATCGTGCTGATCGCGCTGAATAACCAGTTCTACTTGTTTCTAGCTGCAAAACGCGGCAAGTTGTTCACAATCGCCGCCATCCCGTTTCACGTTCTCTATCACCTCTACAACGGCTTCTCGTTCCTCATCGGACTGGCCCTCTACTCGTGGCGCAACCTGGCGGAAAAGAAGCAGGCCGTCGAGCCCATTCCGAAGTGATCCTCGCCTACCACTCGATCGACGCCAGCGGATCGGTCATCTCGCTTGCCCCGGAAGCGTTCCGGCGTCACATGGAGATCCTCGCGCGGAAAGGCGTGCCCGTGGTCCCTCTTGCGGCGATCCAGGACACCCCGGACGCGGTCGCGCTGACCTTCGACGACGGCTGCCGGAATTTCCTGAAGGTCGCCGCGCCGGTGCTCGAAGAATTCCGCTTTCCCGCCACCGTGTTCGTCGTCAGCGGCTATTGCGGCAAGCATAACGACTGGCCGTCTCAGCCCGCGGGCATCCCCAAGCTCGCGCTGATGGATTGGGAGCACCTCGCCGAAGCCGCCAACCGGGGATTCGAGCTGGGTGCACACACTATCTCGCACCCCCGTCTGACGCGACTCGGCCCCGAAGAGGTGCGCCGCGAAATGCACATGTGCAAGTACGATCTCGAGGACCGGCTCGGCGTCGCGGTGGAGTCCTTCGCCTATCCTTACGGAGCGCTGAATACGGAGGTGCGGGAACTGGCGGCGAAGGAATTCAAGCGGGCTTGCGGCACACGCCTGGACTATCTGTCCGCTTCCGACGACCCCTGGGACCTTCCCCGCATCGACAGCTATTACGTCCGCAATCCGCTCTTGTTCGCCCGGCTCTGGGACGGCGCCGGACGCCTCTACATCGGCTGGCGCAGGCACGGGCGGGCTATCGCCGCCGCGTCCAGCTAGCCCCAAGAAAATCGCGGTTCATCCGCGCGATCACCTCCAGCGGAATCTCCTTCGGACAGACCGCTTCGCACTCGCCGATGTTGGTGCAGCCGCCGAACTCTTCCTGCGCCGCCTGTGCCACCATGTTCAGCACCCGGTCGTGACGCTCCGGCTGACCTTGCGGCAGCAGCCCCAGGTGGCTGATCTTTGCCGCCGTGAACAGCGACGCCGAGGCATTCGGGCAAGCCGCCACACACGCGCCGCAGCCGATGCAGGCCGCCGCGTCCATGGCGCGGTCGGCATGATCCTTCGGCACCAGAATCGCGTTCGCGTCGGGAGCGCTGCCGGTCTGCGCCGAGATGAAGCCGCCCGCCGCGATGATGCGGTCGAACGCGATCCGGTCCACCATCAGGTCCTTCAACACAGGGAACGCCTTCGCCCGCCACGGCTCCAGGTAGAGCACGTCGCCGCTCTTGAAGCTCCGCATGTGAAGCTGGCAGACCGTGGTTCCGCGCTTCGGCCCGTGCGCCACGCCGTTGATCATGAACCCGCAGGAACCGCAGATCCCCTCGCGGCAGTCGTGCTCGAAGGCCACCGGATCTTCGCCCTTCGCCGATAGCTCTTCATTCAGCACGTCCAGCATCTCCAGGAAAGACATATCCGGGTTGGCGGTCACCTCGTAGCGCGCCATCTTCCCGGTGTCGCGCGGCGACTTCTGACGCCACACGTAGAGTGTCAGCATCATCACTTGTAGCTCCGTTGCGACGGATGCACGTAATCGAAGACCAGTGTTTCGATGTTGCGGAGCGGAGGCCTATCCTCCCCCTGATACTGCCACGCCGCGACGTGGGTGAATTTCTCGTCGTCGCGCAGCGCCTCGCCGTCCGGCGTCTGATACTCTTCGCGGAAGTGGCCACCGCAGGACTCGTTTCGCTCCAGCGCGTCGCGGCACATCAATTCGCCCAGCTCGAAGAAATCCGCCACGCGGCCCGCTTTTTCGAGCGACTGATTCAGATCGTCGCCCGAGCCCGGGACGTTGACGTTCTCCCAATACTCGGCGCGCAATTGCGGGATCTTTTCGAGCGCCTGGCGCAGACCGGCCTCGTTTCGCCCCATGCCGCAATGGTCCCAGACGATCTTACCCAGTTCGCGGTGGAAGGATTCCACAGTGCGCTTGCCTTTGATCGACAGCAGCTTTTTCGCCCGCGCTTCCACACCCCCGGAGGCCGCGCGGCATTCCGGATGGTCGTCTGCGATTTCCTCCAGCTTCGCGCCGGCCAGATAATCGCCGATCGTATACGGAATGATGAAGTAGCCGTCGGCGAGGCCCTGCATCAGCGCGCTGGCGCCCAGCCGGTTCGCGCCGTGGTCGGAGAAATTCGCCTCGCCGATCACGAACAGGCCGGGGACGGTCGACATCAGATTGTAGTCCACCCACAGTCCGCCCATCGTGTAATGGATGGCCGGATAGATGCGCATCGGGAGCTTGTAGGGGTCCTCTCCGGTGATCCGCTCGTACATGTCGAACAGGTTCCCGTAGCGCTCGCGGATCGTAATTTCGCCCAACCGCCGGATCGAGTCGCCGAAATCCAGGAACACCCCCAGCCCGCCGGGACCCACGCCGCGGCCGTCGTCGCACACCGCTTTGGCCGCGCGGGAAGCCACGTCGCGCGGCACCAGGTTGCCGAAGCTGGGGTAGCGCCGCTCCAGGTAGTAGTCGCGCTCGGCTTCGGGAATCTGCGACGGCGGACGCCGGTCGCCTTTCTGGAGCGGCACCCATATACGCCCGTCATTGCGCAGCGATTCCGACATCAGCGTCAACTTGGACTGGTAATCGCCAGACACCGGAATGCAGGTCGGATGGATCTGCGTAAAGCAAGGATTCCCAAACAGCGCGCCGCGCTTGTACGCCCGCCAGATCGCCGTGCAATTGGACCCCTTGGCGTTGGTCGACAGATGAAACACGTTGCCGTAGCCGCCCGTTCCCAGCACCACCGCGTCGCCCAGGTGGATGTCGATCTTCCCCGTCACCAGGTTGCGCGTAACGATCCCGCGCGCGCGGCCGTCGATCACAATCAGGTCCAGCATCTCGTGCCGCGGAAACATCGAGACGCTGCCGGCGCCGATCTGCCGTTCCAGCGCCTGGTAGGCGCCCAGCAGGAGTTGCTGCCCGGTCTGCCCGCGCGCATAAAACGTCCGTGACACCTGCGCACCGCCGAAGGAACGGTTGGCCAGCGTCCCGCCATACTCTCGCGCGAAAGGCACGCCTTGCGCCGCGCACTGGTCGATGATGTTCAGGCTGATCTGCGCCAGACGGTAGACGTTTGGCTCCCGCGCCCGGAAATCCCCGCCCTTCACCGTGTCGTAGAAGAGCCGGTAGACGCTGTCGCCGTCGTTCTGATAATTCTTGGCCGCGTTAATGCCGCCCTGCGCGGCGATGGAATGCGCGCGGCGCGGGCTGTCCTGGAAGCAGAAACATTTCACCCGGTAGCCCAGCTCCGCCAGCGTCGCCGCGGCAGATCCGCCGGCCAGGCCGGTGCCGACCACCAGAATGGTGTGCTTGCGCTTGTTGGCCGGATTCACCAGCTTCATCTCGAAGCGCGCGCGGTCCCAGGCGTGCTCGATCGGACCGGACGGCGTGCGGGAGTTCAATCGCATATGGATTATCGAAGGACGCCCGTCATTACCGCGATCGGAATGGAAATGTTTCCCAGGAACAGGAATGCTGTGGAGCCGGCCGCAAATTTCTTCAGCAACGGCGTGTAGCGCGGATGGTTCACGCCCAGCGACTGGAACATGCTCCAGACGCCATGCACCAGGTGAAGCCCCAGCATCGCCATCGCGAGGATATAGAAGATCGAGACCGGAATCACCTGAAAACCGGCGACGAGGTTGTGGTACACATCTCCGTCGGCGAAGGCCGGATGTACGCTGCCGAAGGTCAGGTGCATCAGGTGGTACACCAGGAACACGCCGATGATAGGCCCGGACCAGATCATGGTGCGCGAGGCGTAGGAGGACGCGATATTGTCTTTCTTGGAGTAACCGACCGGCCGGGCGGCGGATCTCAGCAAAGCAAGCTGCACGGCGGCCACGATGTGCAGCACCCCGGCGGCCAGCAATCCCAGGCGGGCGGTCCACAGCAGCCCGGCGTTGGCCCGGAGCAGGCGCCCGTAAGCGTTTATCTTTTCCGGACCGGCGTAGACCTGCAGATTGCCCAGGAGGTGAGCGATGACAAAACCGAACAGCATCAGGCCGGTGACGGCCATCACGGCTTTTTTGCCCACCGGCAACCGGTAAAACCGCGACAGGGGGTTCTCGAGGACGATGGTGCTCATGGCTGCTGTCCTATACCATTGGATGCTGCCGGACACACGGCCGCGCCCGGCATTTGCAAGAAGCGATTCGACTGGTAGTTAAGTTACAAGTATAACGTGACCTACATTGCCAATTCGGGCGCCGTTGTGATGGGGACGCTGGTCCACCTTCGCCCGATGAAGCCCGAGGACGCCCGGCATTTCGCCGATCTGCTGGGTGACGATCAGGAAGCCATTTTCCGCATGGAGCGGATTCCCTATCCCTGCACCGAAGAAGCGGCGCTCGAATGGATGGGCCGGCCTCGCCCCGGCTGCTCCATGTTCGGCGTGCTGCGGAGGGAAGACAGCCAGTTCGTGGGCTGCATCGGAATGGCCGGGCCCGCCGAGCGCAAGAGCATTGGATACTGGATCGGCCGGCGCTTCTGGAATCGCGGCTACGCCACCGATGCCGTCCGCTGCCTGATCCAATTCGCCCGCCGGGAAGGCGTCAAGGAACTGGAGGCTCAAACTTTCCCCGAGAACCCGGCCTCCGCGCGGGCTTTGGAAAAGGCAGGCTTTGCCGCCTCCGGAGTCATCGAGCGGGACCTTCCGCTCAGGGGCGGCCCTCGCCTTCTTCAGGTTCACGTGCTGCGGTTGGAACCGCACCGTTCATAGGGGCGGACGTGTAGCCCGGCGAGCCGGGGGCACCGTCGCGTCCCGCCGGATTTCGTCGGGAGGAGACGCCTGTTTCCGCGTCAGCGTGGTCCGGGCCAGGGCCGCGGCCTTCGGCGGCGCAGCGATGCGCTTGGCGCGGATCGGCCGCTTAGTCGCAATGACCACCACATCCATATCGTTCGCTTCCGACTGGGGTAGCTTCACATCGGCCGCGAAGTTGCCGCCCGGGCCAGTCGCGTCAACCTGATGAACGGCATATTCCCCGCCTTGCCCTTTCGGGCGTGTCAGGACATACACGTTCAGGCTCGGATCGGAAACCTTTCCGGCGATCGTTGTGCTGGATCCGGAACCTGTATCGGAGATGACGGCCGGGGAATTGATCTCCACTGTGGCCAGCCCTTCCTTGGAGCCTTCGTGCAGCACCTGCCAAGCCAGCGGAGCAACCAATACCAGGACGGACGCGGCGGCTATTCCGCCCATAATCTTGTACATCGCGGAGCTGCGGACGCTTCGCGACCGGGGAAGCTCGACCGGCGGCTGAACGGGGATCTGGCCGGCGTAATTCTCAAGCGACTTTGCCGGCGCGGCCATCTGAGGTAATGCCAGCGGCTCGGAGTGCTGCGGCGCACCGCAGACCGGACAGAAGCCGGCCAACCGGCTGACGGCGGAACCGCAACGCAGGCAGGCTGTCGCCTCTCCTTCCTGCGCCATGGCGACCAGCGGAATCGACACCAGGACGTACCCCGCCGGCGCTACGGGAACACCGGAGGGTTGCGCTTCCGTCCGCAGAGTTTTCGAAGCGCGATGAATGTCGTCCTTCAACACCTCGATATTCAGCAACAGCTCTCCGGCCGAGCGCGGCGTCATCAGGAAGGAGCAGACTTCGGTGTCTCCATCCGGGGGAATGCGCAGTTTGCGGCTCTGCGACGGCGGGTCGAAATCCGGTGAGTTCACGCTCACGACGACGTCCACTGGCTGCGCCTGCCCGGAAAAGCTCACAGGGAATTCCAGCGGGAAGGGCTTGCACCTAACATCTTCTTTGGCGAAACGCGAGTCCGCCTCGACCTCCACGACGGCGCGCAGCCCCGGCGAGTCCGACCGCCGGATCATCACCAGCAATTCCGCCGACTTGCCGACCTGCACGCGCTTGGGAAGCGCCGCATCCAGAGCTCGCTCCTGCTGCATCGGCTTTCCACGCACCGGAGGCGGAGTGGGCGCGTCGGCGTGTGCCTCCGCTGCGTTGACTACTTCTTTGATCTGTTCCGCGATCTTGACCAGCTCGCGATTGAGGGCGGAGGGCGTAAGCGAGTCCAACGGGTTGGCTGGGTCGTTCAGCGCCTGGTATTCCGAAATCGCCGTCTCGCGGTACATCGAATCGCTGACCGCGATCCAAAGAATCGTAAGCCCCTTCTCGCGCGCCGCCATCAGCAGGGGCGGTAATTCCTGGTTAACGATGAAGTCGGACGCGAGAAAATTCGGACTTACCAACAGGACGGCGGCCTTGGCGGCGCTCAATGCCTTCCCGATCTCGTCCCGCCATAGCGCGCCGGCCCGGATGTCCTCATCGGACCACAAGCTCAGGGCGCGAGTTCTTGTCAGCGGCGCCAGCATGGTCTGGAGATGATCCAGCCAGATCGCGTCCTGGTGGCTGTAACTAATGAAGATGCGCTGCTCTTCCGGCTGTGGCATCGATCCCCATCCATTATCGGCAAATCTTCGGCGGTACGGGCCGGGCGTTGCGGACACAGGGGCGTTGCGCCGCGTGGCGTGCTAGAGTCAGACTCCATGGAAACGCAAAACTACTCGAATCACAGACGGTGCGTGTTTCTGTATCACGTCGTGTTGTTTGTGATGCTCCTGCTGATCCTGATCGGCGCCTGCGTCAATCTCTACCACTCGCTGGGCGACCACCAGCGGCTGTACAGCGCGTCGTTGATTGTGGCCATCAGTCTGAGCCTTTTTCTGATCTCGTTCTTCGCCCGGACCTTTCCGCTGAAGGCCCAGGATCGAGCCCTTCGCGCCGAGGAAAACCTCCGGCATTTCGTGCTGACCGGAAAGCTTTTAGACACCCGCCTGACCGTGCCGCAAATCCTCGCGCTGCGGTTCGCGCCCGACGAAGAGTTCGTGGCGCTGGCCAAACAAGCCGCCGACAAGAGCCTGCCGGCGGATGAAATCAAGAAGGCCATCAAGAATTGGAAGGCCGACACCTACCGCGTATGAGCAAGCTCCTATTCGCAGCGCTGCTGGCGGCCGCGGCCGCTTCGGCCCAGGGCCCGCGGGTCCTGATCATTACCGACATGGAAGGCGTCGGCGGCGTCAACAACCCCGACGAGCAGCTCCTGCCCGGCCAACGGCGCTTCAACGAAACCCGCCGCCTGCTTACCGGAGAAGTCAACGCCGCGGTCGAGGGAGCGCTCGCCGCCGGCGCGGGCGAAGTCGTTATCCTGGACGGGCACGACGGTAGCCGCAGTCTGACGGTGGACGAGATCCATCCACACGCCAAGCTGTTGCAGGGGCGGCCCACACCTGCCACCTACTACATGTCCCAGAACCGCTTCGACGGCATCCTCTTCGTCGGCCAGCACGCCATGGCCGGCGCAAAAGACGGCGTGCTGGCCCACTCACAGAGCTTCAACGTCCGCCGTATCGCCATCAATGGGAAGGACGTCGGCGAGATCGGCCAGGCCGCTGCGATCGGAGGGTACTTCGGGATTCCCGTGATCATGCTCTCCGGCGACCAGGCCGCCTGCGACGAGATTCGCGACTTGCAGCCCAAGGCCTACACCGTCGCGGTGAAGCAACTGGCCGGAAAAGCGTCCACGCTGAGCCTGTCCCACACCGAGGCCCGGCGCCAGATCGAGGACGCCGCGCGGAAGGCGGTCGCCGGCATCAAGCAATTCACTCCCTGGAAGATTCCCGGCCCGGTGGAGCTGGTCTTCGAGTATTTGCCACAGCCGCCGCTGCAGCCGGCGCCGCGCATCGTTACTTATCGCGGCGGCACGGTATTGGAAGCCTACGAAGCGTGGCTGGGCAAACCCTGAGGGTGATAAGCTGGCAGGTTCCCGCTTCAAGGAGTCCGGCATGAAATACGGAAAGTTCGTTCTGGCCGCCGTCGCCGCGCTGATTGTCTGCGCGGTAGCCGCTCAACAGGCGAAGAAGAATCGCACGTCGCCCGTAGGATACGAGGACACCCCGTATCTCCCCGGCCAGAAGTGGCGCGTTCACGACATCAAGCGCCCGCACCCGCGCATGGTCACCCCATCCAGCGTTCCCGGCGGCCCGCCCTCCGACGCCATCGTCCTGTTCGATGGCAAGGATCTGTCGAAATGGGTCCAGATCGGAAAAGGCAGCGAGAAAGGCAAGACTCTGGAGCCTCGCTGGAAGGTGCAGAACGGCTACGTGGAGATTGTTCCCGGCAGTGGCGAGATCCAGTCCAAGGAAAAATTCGGCGACGCGCAATATCACATCGAGTGGGCGGCGCCCAAGGAGATCGACGGAACCAGCCAGTGGCGCGGTAACAGCGGCATTCTATTAATGAGCCGCTACGAGATTCAGGTGCTGGACTCCTGGGACAATCCCACTTACGCCGATGGCCAGGCCGGAGCCATCTACGCGCAATGGCCACCGCTGGTGAATCCGGTGCGCAAACCTGGCGAGTGGCAAAGCTACGACATCGTCTTTGAAGCGCCGAGGTTCGAAGGCGGCAAACTGGCGAAGCAGGCGAACGTCACCGTGTTCCTGAACGGCGTGCTGCTGCATCATCATAAGGAAATCATTGGCCGCATGGCGCATCGCGAGGTAGGCACTTACGCGCCGCACGATCCTGAGGAGCCATTCGGGCTGCAGGATCACGACGTGCCCGTGCGTTACCGCAATATCTGGATCCGCCGCATCCGTGGATACGACGAACCCTGATCGCCAGAGGCAGGATGAATCCTGCCCACAAGCCCTCGCGCAAAAAGCTCTCAACGATCTCGCCTGGTGATCCGTATAACCAGTTGAAACGCCGTGGAACGCGTCATGGAATCGACGGAGCCCGCAGTGGCGAGCTTTGGCCGCGAAGACACCCGGAAAGCCGCCTTCGAACAGTTAATGCGGGCTTATGAGCGGCCGGTGCTGCGGATCTGCCTGCGCATGCTCCGAAATCCGGAGGATGCCCGGGACGCCGCGCAGGACGCGTTCCTGAAGGTCTACCGGAAGATGGAGACCTTGGAAAAGGAGCGCTCGGCCGCGCCCTGGATTTACCAGATCGCCGTGAACGTCTGCCGCGACAAGCTGCGGGCACGCCGTCCGGCCGAATCCTTGGACTCGGTCGATCCATGGTCCCGAGGAGCGCTCCCGGATGCGGCGGCCGTCCGGGAGCAGGAGAGGAAAATGATCGCCGACGGGCTAGTACGCTTGCCGGAAAAGGAACGCGCCGCGCTGGTGCTGCGTGATATGGAAGGGCTCTCCACCAGCGACGTCGCGCGGATCCTCGGTTCGAGCGAAGGGACCGTGCGGTCCCAGGTCTCGACCGCTCGCGTGAAGTTAAAGCGATTTGCCGAGCGCTGGAGGAGGAAACCATGACTCATTGCGCAAAATGGGAAGCGGACGTGGCGCTATACGCCGGCGGCGACCCCGTGGATGCCGAAGTCGTCCGTCACATCGCGGAGTGCGCCGGATGCCGCCGCTTTGCCGAGGAAATGGCGGGCGAGATCGAGCGCTGGAAACAGCCCGGCGAAATCAGCGAGGAGGCCGGCGAGGAGCTGCGCCGCCGCGTGATGGCGGAAATCGAGCGTCCTCGGCGCCGCGGTTATTTCTTCCCGGCAGCCATCGCCGCAGCCGTGATTCTGGCCGCCGCTCTGGGCATCAAGATCCTCCCGAAGCGGGAATCTTCGCCACGCCTACACACCGCTATCTCTCGACCCCAACGTGGCGCAGGCTCTCAGCCTGCCGCGTCGAGACTCGTCTCGACGCCAGCCCGCCAAGTCAGCCGAAAACCCGGGCCAGCCCCGCGGAATCCAAACCAGGCTTCCGTAATCAAATTGCTCACCGACGATCCCGACGTGGTCATCCTGTTAGTGAACTCAAATGGAGACGGAGAATGAAAAAACAAATCGCTGTACTGCTCTTCGCCCTGTCGCTGTGCGCCGCCGCTGAGGAGCCGGCCAAACAACTCGCCCGGCTGGTCCCACTCAATCATGTGACGCGCGACGCCGCCGAACGCCTGCTAGCCGTATTCGTCGGCACGCCAGTGAAGATCAGCGTCGTCAACGGCACGGTCGCGCTGAGCGGACCGCCGGATGCGGTTGCCCTCGTAGAGGAATTCATCAAGAAATTCGACGTCCCTCCGCCCGCGCAGAAGAACATCGACGTCACCGCCTACATGTTGTTGGGCAACCAGGAGGAGACGGGAGACGCTGCTTCCACTCCGGAACTCGCCGGGGTCGTCAAGCAGCTCCGCTCCGTGTTCGGCTTTAAATCCTATCGGCTGCTGGAAACTATGGTCGTCCGGTCGCGCGAAGGCCGCGGCGGCGAAGCCAGCGGGCTCATGAATCCCGCGCAGGCCACGGCCGATCCGTCCCTTAAGCCGCTATACCAGTTCAAATTCAACCAGTCCACGCTGTCTACGGACGACAAGGGCCGCAGCATCCACCTGGACCACGTCCGCTTCGGCGGCCGCATCCCCATCGCAACCTCGACCAAAGGCGGCGAGTCTCAATACCAGTATCTGGATACCGGCATCAATACCGACGTCGATCTCCGCGAAGGACAGAAAGTGGTTGTCGGCAAAGCGAGCATCGGTACCGCCAACACTTCGCTCTTCCTGGTGCTGACCGCCAAGGTGGTCGATTAGAATCCTCAAGCTGTGGGCTAGACTGGCCAGTATGCACCTGAAGCGTCTGGCGATCTTTCTGGCCACGGCTTTACTCGCAGCACAGACGAGTGAACCGCCCGTGATGCAGGGCTTCTCCCCCGAGTCGGCGCGCGTCCAACAGGGCTGGGAGGCGAAGTTTCGCGCCATCCCCAGCCCAGCTTTGGCCGGCGAGTACATCAAGCGCCTCTCCGCCCGGCCGCATCACGTCGGTTCGGCCTATGACAAGGACAACGCCGAATGGATTCTGGCGAAGTTCAAGGAGTGGGGGCTGGACGCGCGCATCGAAACCTTCGACGTGCTGTTTCCCACGCCGAAAGAGCGCGCCGTGGAGCTGCTGGAGCCGTCCCGCTTCACAGCCAAACTGCAGGAACCCGCCGTTGACGCCGACCCGACTTCCGGCCAGCACGCCGAGCAGCTTCCTACGTACAACGCCTATTCCGCCGACGGCGACGTCACCGGGCCATTGGTGTACGTCAACTTCGGCGTACCGGAAGATTACGAGCAACTCGACCGCCTGGGCATCTCGGTAGAAGGAGCCATCGTCATCGCCCGCTACGGAGCCTCCTGGCGCGGCATCAAGGTCAAAGTCGCGGCCGAGCACGGCGCGATCGGATGCCTGATCTATTCCGATCCGCACGAGGACGGCTATTTTCAGGGCGACGTCTTCCCCGCCGGCGCGTGGCGGCCCAAGGACGGCGTGCAGCGCGGCAGCGTGATGGACATGCCCGTACATCCCGGCGACCCGTTGACGCCCGGCGTAGGAGCGACCTCCGGCGCGAAGCGGCTGGCCATCAAAGACGCCGCGACCATCACCAAGATTCCGGTGCTACCGATTTCCTACGCCGACGCCCAGCCTTTGCTGGAAGCGCTGCGCGGGCCCGTCGCTCCCGCCAACTGGCGCGGCGCCCTGCCGCTGACCTATAAGATCGGACCCGGCCCGGCCAAGGTCCATTTGAAGGTGAAGTCGAACTGGGACATCAAGACCATCTACAACGTCATCGCGCGCATTCCGGGCTCAACGTACCAGGACGAGTGGATCGTGCGCGGGAACCATCATGACGCCTGGGTCAACGGCGCCGACGACCCGGTCTCAGCCGCCGCCGCGCTGATGGAGGAGGCCCGCGGGCTGGGCGAGTTGCTGAAGCAGGGCTGGAAGCCGAAGCGAACCATCGTGTATTGCGTCTGGGATGGCGAAGAGGAAGGCCTGCTCGGCTCCACTGAATGGGCCGAACAGCACGCCGAAGAGCTGCGCCACAAAGCCGCCGTCTATATCAATTCGGATTCCAACGGGCGCGGGTATCTCTCGATGGCGGGTTCCCACTCGCTGGAGAAATTCATCAACGGAGTGGCGCGAGCGATCGAAGACCCGGAGAAAAAGATCCCGGCCTGGAAGCGGAGCCAGTTGTCGCGGATCCGTAACGGCTCCGAAGAGGAACGCCGGGACGCCCGCCAGCGCTCCGATCTGCGGATTGCCGCGCTGGGCTCCGGTTCCGACTACACCGTATTTCTGGATCATCTGGGAGTGGCCTCGCTCAACCTGGGCTTCGGCGGGCAAGACGGCGGCGGCATCTATCACTCGATCTACGATGACTATTACTGGTACACGCACTTTGCCGACACCGATTTCATCTACGGTCGCGCGCTGGCGCAGACCGTGGGCACGGCGGTGATGCGCCTGGCCGGCGCGGACCTGCTGCCCTACGACTTCACCAACCTCGCCGATACGGTACAGCGCTACGTAGAGGAGCTTCAGCGGCTGTGGAAGCAGCAAAGGGAAGAAATCGGCGAACGCAATCGGCAGATTGAAGAGGGCGTTTTTCCCGCCACCACCGACCCGAAGAAGACCTTCGTGCCACCGGCGGTGGAAAGGGTTCCGCCATTCCTGAATTTTGCGCCGCTGGAGAATGGCGCGGCGGCCCTGACGCGCGCGGCGGAGCGCTATCAGAAGGCGGTTCAGCGGGCATCGCTGGCCGGGAAGCCGCTGGAGGCAGTGAACCGGAAGCTGATCCAAACCGAGCGCGGGCTCACCAGCCCGGAGGGGCTGCCGGCGAGGCCCTGGTTCAAACACCAGCTCTACGCGCCCGGCTTCTACACGGGTTACGGCGTCAAGACCATCCCGGCCGTGCGAGAGGCAATCGAGCAGAAGCAGTGGGCGGTGGCGGAGACGCAGATCCAGCGAGTAGGCAAGGTTCTGGAGAACGAAGCCGCGCTGATCACCGCCACGGCGTCCGAACTGGAGCGCTGACCGGCCGTCCGAAGATCGCGATATAGTCGGCAGCATGGACATCAGCCGGCGCAGCCTGTTTGGCGCCGCGGCGATGGCGCAAGCCGTTTCCGCGAACGCGCAACGAACCTCCTGGACCCCGAAGCTGGGAATCCTGGCCAACTTCAGCGAATCGAACGTGCGCTTCGCCAAGACGCAAGGGTTCACGAGCATCGGACTCTTCGCGCATATGAAGACAACGCTCGACCTGAGCGATCCGCTGCCACGCGCACGCGTGGAGCAGGTCCGGAGCAGCATCAAGGAATCCGGGCTGTATCTCTCGGTGATCGGGTGCCATCAGCCCAACCACATCGCTTCCGACCCCGCGGAACGGGCTCTCAACAACGCGTACTTTGTCCGGGCGATCGAGCTGGCGGGCGAGCTGGGTGTCCCGTACGTAGGCACGGTCTCCGGCAAGATTCCGGAGTGGAAGCTTGGACGGCAGGTGGACGAGATCGTCCGTGTCTACAACGAGAAGTATTTCCCCGTCTGCCAGAAGCACGGTGTGCGGATCCTCTGGGAGCAGTGGGTGAGAGGGCCGAACGTGGCGACCGGCCCGGTGGGCTTCGAGGCGCTCTTCAAGGCGTTCGGATCGTCTCCGTATGTGGGGCTCCAATACGATCCGTCGCACCTGGTGACGCAGATGATCGACCCGATCCAGGCGGCCCGCGATTACGTCGACAGGATCTACGACGTGCACCTGAAGGACACCGAGATCTTCTGGCCGGTGTTGCGACGGGTCGGGATCAATCCGCTGAACGAGGAGCGGTGGTGGCGCTACCGCCTGCCCGGAGCGGGGGCCGTGGATTGGAATGCTTTTTTCACGGTGCTGATGGACGCGGGCTACAGAGGAGCGATGAACATCGAGCACGAAGATCCGCTCTACTATCCCGCATACGACGGCGACGATTTTTCGCAGAGCTTCAAAAACGGCTTCCTCGTCGCGCAGCGATTCCTGCGCCAGCATGTGCCGGTTTGATGTGACTATTCGCTCCTTAAGGCCGCGGCCGGGTCGACGCGCGCCGCCCGCCGAGCGGGAAGGTAGCTGGCGGCAAGCGCGGCCGCGCCGAACACTACGACAGTGCCGGTCAGCGTAACCGGGTCCGCTGGAGTGATCCCATACAAAAGGCTGGAGGCCCAGCGCGCGACTGCGAAAGCTCCGGTCACGCCTACTACCAGGCCGATGGCCGTCGCCCGCATGGCCTGACTCATCACCAGCCAGGAAACACGCGGCGCAGTCGCGCCAAGGGCCATTCGAATGCCGATCTCGCGCGTCCGTTGCGCGACAGTGTAGGAGAGAACTCCGAAGATGCCTACCATTCCCAACAGCAGGGCGAGGAGCGAAAACAACCCGATCAGACTGGCGCGGAAGCGAGGCTGCGCGATCGAGTCCGCGACGACTTGCTCCATGGTTCTTATGCCCGTGACGACGGCGCTGCGGTTCAGAACAGACACTTCCCGCCGGATTGCGGCCGCCAGTTGAATGGGATCTCCTCGGGAGCGCACAACGAGGTTGGGGGTATACCAGGGATACTGCCGGTAGTTGTAGAAAACCTCGGGCTGAGGGACCACATCCAACCCCGAGCCGCGCACGTCGCCAACCACGCCGACGATCTCCCGCCATTCCGGCTGACCGGGCTGTGGCGGGGCCTTGAAGTAGCCGAATCGCTCGCGGCTACCCAGAGCCATTCGCATGCCCACCGGGTCCTCTCCAGGCCAGTACAGGCGCGCCGCCGTTTCATTTATCAGGGCCACCAGCCTGCCGTCGCCTGAGTCGATTTCCGTGAAGGGCCTCCCCTTTCTCAGCGGGATGCCCATCGCCGCAAAGTATTCGGGCGACACCGCGCACGCGATCACTCGCGGCGACTCGACGGCGGTCCGCCATGGCCGGCCATCCAGCGTGATGGCCTGCTCCGGCATTCGTCTATGGGTCAGCGGCGGCTCGCTGATTGCGCCGACCTTTTCGATTCCCGGCAGGCCGGCTACGCGCGTCATGAGTTCGTGGAAGAAGGGTTGCTGGTTCCCGGGTCCGCGGAACGCGTTCGCGGTGAGATCGAACGAGACGGCCAAAACCTGTCCGGCCCGGAAACCAGGGTCCACTAGCTGGAGTTGCGCCAGGCTGCGGATCAACAGTCCAGCTCCGGCCACGAGCGTGACCGCGAGCGCTACTTCGGCCGCCACCAGGACGTGACGCAGAAGACCGGCGCGGGGCGTGTAGGACCTCGGCGTACCCCGCGGCAGGAAGCGGAGACGGCCGGCGGTCAACTGCGTCACCGGGATAAGCCCGCACAAACAGCCCGTTGCGGCAGCCATGACGGCCGAAAAGGCGAAGACGATCCAGTCCATTCGGGCACCGCCGGCGAGCGGGACTTGACTTGCCATGGCCCGAACCAGCAGGCCCTGCGCCCAAACTGCCAGGAACACTCCGGCGACGGCACCAATTCCACTGAGCACGAGACATTCAGCCAGAATCTGGCGAGCCAAGTGTCCGGTAGTGGCGCCCAAAGCGGAGCGGATCAACATTTCGCTATGCCTGGTGAGAACTCGCGACAGCATCAGATTGGCCACATTGACGCACGCGATCAACAGTACGAGAGCCACCGCACCGAACAGCACTAACAGTCCGGTCCGGTAGTTGCCGACCATCTCCTGGCGTAAGGGAGTCACACCTACTCCGGTGACCCGGGCCGATTCCGGATGGTGGCGATCGGAGATCCGCCGCGCAATCGCGCTCATCTCGCTTCGCGCGCGCTCCAGGGTTACGCCGGGTTTCAGGCGTGCAACCACGCTGAACCAGGCGCAGCACCGGTCTGCGGCATCGGTATTTGGCAGGGGGCCCCCGCCCCAAAATGCCATCGGCAAAAAGATCTGGGTTCCCTGGGGGAAATCGAACCCGGCCGGCACTACTCCAACGATCGTGTAGACACCGCCGCGAAACGTATCTACGTCGATCGTACGTCCCAGAATCGACTTGTCGCCGCCGAACCGCTGCTGCCAGAAGGAGTGGCTCACCACAGCGGATCGGTGATCGCGCTGCCGGTCCTCCTCCTGAAGAAAAGTCCTGCCCAAAAGCGGCGGCACGCCGAGCGCGCGGAAGAACCCAGAGGAGGCGTACACTCCCCGCACCCGCTCCGCCTGGTCGTTCCCCACAATGTTGAACGCCACCACGCCGTAGTTCGATTCGGGCCAGACGCCCAAATGCTCGAAGATTTCGTTTTGCGCTTCCCAGTCCACAAAATCCGCCGGGCTCACCGGCGCACGGGCGATCCCGTTTTCGATATTGCTCTGCCACAGAATCACCAGCCGCTCTTCATGCGGAAAAGGCAAAGGTCGCAGGAACACTGCACGGATGACGCTGAACATGGCCGTATTGGCCCCGATGCCGAGCGCCAGGGTCAAAGTAGCGGCAATGGCGAAGCAGGGACTCTTTCGAAGAGTCCGAATGGAATGACGAAACTCCCACGACAGGTTCATCGGCTCGGCCCTCTGGCCTCCAAAGCGAGGCGCGGGATGAAAGACGACGGCCAGCGGCCCCTGTTAACAAGCCTAACGGTGTCAGCTCCTCATTTCAATTCATGCATTTGGCGGAATCTCGCGTCAGCTTCGACTCATTGTATGGAGGCTTACCTTTATGCAAGTAACTCTTTCGTGGTACACCGTCGCGGATCTCGATCAAGCCAAGAAGTTTTACGGCGGGATCCTGGGTTTACAGCAGATTTACGAAATGCCCGGCTGGGTGGAGTTCGCCGAGGCCAAAGGCGCGCCGGCCATCGGGCTAGCCGCAAGAAAACCGGAAAGTGCGCCGCCGGCAAAGCGCGGCGAGCCGCAATTCGGCGCAACCGTCGTGCTGGGAGTGAAGGACATCGAAGCTACCTGCAATACGCTCCGCGCCAAGGGCGTCGAGTTCGAGGGCAAAATCGAGGAGATCCCCGGAGTGGTCAAGCTGGCCACCTTCCGCGATCCCTTCGAGAATCGCCTTCAGCTTGCGCAGACGTTGATCGGCGGGTAGAGTGGGGCACTGATGAGCCAGCCGGAATCACAGTTGCTGGCGGGCGCGCGGAAGGGCGATGCGGCGGCGTTCGAGTCGCTGGTCGCCCCGTTGCGCCGCCCGCTGTTCGCCTACATCTACCGCATGGTCACCCACCCCGAAGACGCGGAAGACCTGCTGCAGGACGTCCTGCTGCGAGTGCTCCAATCGCTCGCGCAGTATCGGGAGGAAGCTCAGTTCAAGACATGGCTTTTCGGCATCGCCACGCACGTCTGCCTGGATCATCTGCGCCGCCGAACTCGCTGGCGCATGGAGGCCCAGATGCTCGGCGAGCGCGAAACCGACGGCGATCCGGGGAAAATGGCCGCGTTGGAACGCCTGATGGCCGCGACCGATTTCCGCTACGAAATCCGCGAGCATATTGCGTTCTGCTTCTCCTGCATCGCGCGCACACTGGAGCCGGAGGAGCAGGCGGCGCTGCTGCTGAAAGAAGTAATGGGCTTCACGAACGAAGAGGCGGCGCAGATCGCCGGCGTTTCCGAGCCTGTCCTGAGGCACCGCCTGTCCTCGGCCCGCGGAATCATGATCCGGAGCTACGAGGGGCTGTGCCAGCTCATCAACAAAACCGGAATGTGCCATCAGTGCCAGGGACTGCGGGAACTCGCGCCGGAGCGGAATCGCGGGCAGAACTTGGTCCGGATTGAGGTGGCGCCGGGGACGGCCGTGACGCCGGAGAGCCTGTTCGACGCTCGCGGCGCCATCGTGCGGGAAGCGGACCTCGAAACCGGCGATACGCGGATCATGCACCAGCTTTTCTACCGGAGCCTCTCCGAGCGCGAGGAAACCGCGGGCCAGTAGGGGAACTTCCTGGGAAGGGCCGCACAAAGGTCGCAGATGGCGCCAAGAAACACCTGGAGGTGCGGCTCAATGGGACACACTTGCCTCGGGAAGCAGTAGGATATATGCATGACGGTAAAGATTCGGATCCTGGGCGCGGCGACCTTGCTGCCGGGCCTGATGCTGGCGGACTTCAGCTACGAACAAACCAGCCGGACGACCGGCGGCGCCATGGCCGAAATGTTGAAAATGGCCGGCCCGTTCGCCAAACAGGCGCGTGAGCCGATCCGCACGACGGTGGCCGTCAAAGGCAACCGTATGTACCACGGCAGCGACCACAACACTCAGATCATCGATCTTGATTCGGAGACGGTCACCCATGTCAATCACGACCGGAAGACGTACTCGGTAATGACCTTTGCCGAGATGGCGAAGGCCATGCAGGACGCCATGGCCAGTCTCAAGGACCAGCAGAAGACGGATTCCGAAATCAAGGTATCGGTGAAGGAGACCGGATACACGAAAGTGATCGGCGGCGTGGATGCGAAGGAAATGGTGATGACTTTCGACGTCCAGGCGCGGGATCCGAAAACCGGCCAGACGGCGACGATGCAGATGACCAGCGACATGTGGATGGCCCCGAAAATCGCCGGCTACGAGGAGATCCGGGACTTCTATATGAAGATGGGCCAGAAGATGGCGTGGACGCCGGGCGGGATGCAGGCCATGGGCCCCGGCTCGGAGTATGCGCGAGGCTTCGCCGAGGCCGCCAAGCAAGCCGCGAAACTGGACGGCGTACCGGTTCTTCAAGTGATGCGCTTCGGATCGAAGGATGCCGATGCCGCGATGGCGCAGCAGCAGGGCGCAACTCCGGCGCGGCAGCCTCAACAGTCCCAACCGCAGAAGGAAGCCGAGAAGCCGTCGGTGAGCAGCGCGATCGGCGGAGCGTTGGGCGGCAGGTTGGGCGGCTTAGGCGGCTTGGGACGCAAGAAGAAGCCGGCGCAGCAGCAGGAAGAGCCCAAGGAACAGTCGAAGCCGGAAGCGGCCGCCGCTCCGCAGCCCGAGGGAGCGCCGGCTGGAGGCGCCCTCATGGAGGTGACCACCGAAACCACCAACTTCTCGACCGCTTCGGTAGACAGCGCGAAGTTCTCCGTACCCTCCGGATACAAGAAGGTCGACAGCGAGATGTTAAGGCGGCAACGGTAGCCTCCTCAATCGAAACCCTGCACGTGGCCGCTCCGTCGGTAAGATAGATGTCGGTAATGCAGTCTACTAATCTCCCGACGTGGCGCAGACCCTCGATCCGGATCGCATCGGCCTGCGTTCTCTCCCTGGCCAGCCTGCTCTCCGCGCAGCCGCTGGGACGCCGTGGCGGACCGCCGCCGCCGGCCGAAGTTCCGCCGGTGAAGCCCGAAGAGCGCTGCATGGTGGAAGGCCAGGTGCTGAATCAGGGCAGCGGCGAGCCCGTGGCCCGGGCCAATTTGATCCTCCGGCGAGTGGACGGCCGTGGTGACGCTCCGTCCAGCACCAGCTCCGACGCTTCCGGCAAGTTCACCATGAAAGATCTGGAGCCGGGGCGCTACCGCCTGTTCGTCAGTCGCAACGGCTTCGTGCAGCAGGAATACGGCGCACGCCAGCCGGGACGCCAGGGGACGACCCTGGCGTTGGAGAAATCGCAGAAGATCGGCGGCCTGGTTTTCAAACTGATTCCACACGGTGTGGTCAGCGGGCGTGTAACCGACGAGGAAGGCGAGCCCATGGCGCGGGTGGCGATGGGCGTCCTGCGCTCCGGCTATTTGAACGGACGGCGCCGCTGGGTGCAGGCGGGTTTCGGCGAAACCAACGACCTGGGCGAGTATCGGATCTTCGGGCTCGCTCCGGGCAAGTATTACCTGAGCGCCACCTACCGCGGCGGGATGATGATGATGGGAACGGTGGACCGCTCGGCCGGCGCGAGCGAGGAGAGTTTCGTTCCCGTGTATTTTCCCGGTGTTCTGGATACCTCGGCCGCGCAGTTGCTGGAAGTCACCGCCGGCGGTCAACTGCGCGGCATGGATCTCACCCTCCGCCGCACGCCCACGGTGCGAGTGCGCGGTCGCGTGACCAACGTCTCCGGCGCAAACGCCCGCCGCGGCGTCCAGCTTTTCCTGGTCTCCAGAGGCCAGGTGGGCGTGATGTTCCCTAACACCTTCGGGCGCACTTTGGATGCGCAGGGCAATTTCGAAATCCGGGGCGTGGCGCCCGGCTCCTACATCATGGCCGCCGACTACTACGACGACGGCAAGCGGCTGAGCGCTCGTCTGCCCGTCGAGGTGGGCGGGTCGCACGTGGAAAACCTCATGTTGACCCTGGCGCCGGGCGTGGAGTTGAAGGGGCGTGTTCGGGCGGAAGATCAGACCGAAGCCGATCTGAAGGAAGTGCAGGTGATGCTGGAAGTGCAGGAAGCCATGCCGATGGGCGGTGGCAACGCCTCGCACGTCAAGGAAGACGGAACGTTCGCGCTTCCCGGCCTGTCGCCCGACAAATACTCCTTGCGTGTGAACGGCCTTCCGCCTGGGTTCTACCTCAAATCCGCCCGGCTGGGCGACTCGGATGCGCTGGCGAACGGTGTGGACCTGTCGCAAGGCGCCGGCGGCGCGCTGGAGATCGTGGTCAGCTCGGCCGGCGCGAAGGTGGAAGGGCTGGTAGTGGACGACAACCAGCAGCCCGCGCCCGGGCTGACCGTCGTGCTGGCGCCCGAAGAGTCCAAGCGCGCGCAGGCTCACCTATTCCAGAATGTGACCACCGACCAGACCGGCCGCTATTCCTTCAAGAGCGTCGCGCCCGGCGACTACGTGCTGCTGGCCTTCGAAGAGATGGAGCCCGGCGCGGAGCGGGACCCGGAGACCGTGAAACAGTTCGAGCGGTCCGCGGAGAAGGTCAGCTTGAAGGAAAACGGATCCGAAACCAAACAGTTGAAGCTGATCCCCGCCGCCGCGGCGAACTAAAGCTCCTTTCAGCTAGGCGCTGAGCCCCGGTGGGGCAGGCCTGCCCAGGCGATTACCGCAAACGCTCCGCCCCCGGCTCCTCAAACGCCACGCTGGACGTCACCTCCGCCCGCTGAAACCCTCGGTTGGCGACCGAAATCGAAATGCGGCGTTTGTAAAAGAAAACACCGCGCACGTAAAACTCGCCGCCCCATGCCGCCGGAAACCAGAGGCCCTCGGCGACCTTCTGATAAGTGATCTTGAAGCCGAGCTGCTTGAGGTCGGTGCCGAGCAGCGTTTTCACCGCCAAGGGGATGCTTTTCCCGAGAGCGGTTGTGACCAGCACGGGCTGAAACTCCTGCGCGTCGATCAGCGCCTCGCCGGACCAGGTCCCTTCCCTCCGCGGCTGAAAGCGGATTCGGTAGACCTCGCGGTCACGGTAGGTTTCAGTGCCGTGCACGCTGAAAGTGTACTTTTCCAGCTCCTTTCCCGTTAACGGAAACAAGTCTCTGCCAACGCCATCTTGGGAGCTGGAGTCGCCGGAGAAGTCCTGCGACATATCACGTGCCAGGTCGCCGTCGATGTCGATCTCCTTGTGCTCGTAGTTCGGGTCGGAGTATTCGACAAGGCCGCCGTTCCTGTCGACTTTGCCCCGGAACTGTTTTAGCTCGCGCTCGAAGCCATTCGCCTTCGGGGTAACGACGAATTCACGGAGCTCCTCACGCGAAAGCCTGCCGTTGGGCCGCTTCATGCGCACGAGCACGGATTGCTCATAGACCCAAGCCGAGCGGGCAGCGGCGGCGCGCTCCTGGTTGGCGACGACACGCCTCATGATCTCGCCGGCGTCCGGCCCAGACGCGGCCTGAGCAAGAATGGCGGCCAGGAAGAATATGGACATCGCTATTTCGGGAGGATGTCTTTCAGGCCCTTCAACTTTTCAAGGTCGAGAGGCCCCAGGAGATTGACGACGGTCAACTCGCGGGGCTCAGCGGCCAGGACCAGGACCCCGGTCACTTTGCCGCCGGCCCCGTGAACGTAGACTTCCGTGATTTCGCCGCCGCCCTTTTCCTTGACCTGAACCATTTTGGACCAGCCGGATCCCTTCACCTGGCCGCGGATCGCGTTCAGGTCCGATTCCGAATAGACGCCCGCACGGTCAAATTCAAAGTGGCGGACGCTGAGGCTCGGTAGGTTGACGGTGGTGACGCCGTCGGTTTTGGCTTTTGACTCCAGCAGGTCCAGGCTTTTCAGGTCCACGGTCTGGGCGGACAGGCCGAGCGCGGCGAACAGCAGAATGGCGATCTTCATCGAAGCTCCTCAGGGTGCAAATACGCTCCTGGCGCGCCGGCGATGGCAGAAACTTTGTGTAGTATGATGCAAGCGCGTCCCCGTGCTGACCCAGCAGCCAGGTTCCTGTCGAGGCACTTCCGCCGTCGCGATCTTTCGCGGAGCTTGCCCTCGTCGAATTCTGCTTCTGCTTACTTTCCTTGCGGCAGCCGCCGCGGCCGACCGGCCCGCCATTGTTGGCATCGCCAACTTCGTCGTCAAGACGGACAACATCGACGAAGCGCGAAAGTTCTACACCGGCGTCCTGGGCTATGCGGAACTCTTCTCGCACCAGCGGCCGGGTGTTTCCGCCGACATCGTCGTTTTCAAGGTGAACGACCGCCAGTACATCGAGGTCACACAGGTCCTGGCCAAAGCATCCGACGACAAGCTGATTCAGATCGGCTTCGAAACCAGGGATGCACGCAAGCTGCGGGACTACATTGAAGAGAGGGGCGTGGCGGCGCCGGCCAAGGTCGGCCGTGACGGCGATGGCAATCTCAGTTTCGTCGTCAAGGATCCCGAGGGCCACAACGTGGAGTTCGTCGAGTACCTGAAGGGATCGAAACATAGCCGGAACTTCGAAAAGTCTCTCTCCGCGAATCGCATCTCCGACCACATCATTCATGTCGGAGTTCACGTGAAGGATTCGGCGGCCCAGGACAAGTTCTACAGAAACGTGCTCGGTTTCCGCCCGCAGTGGAAGGGCGGCCCTCAGGATGATCGTATCGACTGGATCTCGCTGATGACGCCCGACGGCAACAACTGGATCGAGTACATGATGTGGCGCGACGCGCCTCCGGATGCGAAGCAGCTGGGTGTCTGGCACCACGTCTGCGTCGGCACGCTCGACATTCAAGGCGTTTACAAAACGGTGCAGGAACGCGGCTACAAACCGCCTCGGGAACCGCGTATCGGCCGCGACGGACGCTGGCTGCTGCAGCTTTACGACAAAAACGACACACGCGTCGAAGTAATGGTCCGGAAGCCGGTGGAGAGGCCGTGCTGTTCGGAAAATCTCGATCCATACATCCCGTAACGGGAGGAATCCACCATGAGACGACCCTTGCCGGCGCCGCCGGCGTTTGCCATGCAAGCCGGTGGCTCCCATCCGCTGGCCATTACTTCTTTCCGCGCCTGGCGCTTGCGCGAGCCGGTCTCCGGACGCCGCTACACAGTGGTCCGCCTGCAATCGCAATCCGGCGATGCCGGGTACGGAGAAGGCGGCCCGGCGGATGGCGCCAGGATCGCTGAAGGGAAGGCCGCCGTCACCGGACGCCGCGCCAGTGAATCGGAATTCATCCGCTCGCGTCTCAACGGGCTGCCGGCGATGGAAGCGGCGGTGAGCAACGCCATGCTCGACCTGTTATGCCGCGCGAAGAAGGTCCCCGTCTATCAGTTCCTCGGAGGACCGACACGCTTCAAGGCCCGCCTGCTGGCTCAGCTCGAGGGTGTCGACGAAGCGTCCATCGCCGCTCCTCTGGAGCGCGCCCGGCGAAACGGCTTTCAGGCATTCACCATGCCGGCGCCGCCGCGGGGGTCCATGGACCGGCTTCAGGATTATGTCGACAATGTGCGCCGCCGCGTCACTCGCATGCAGGCTATGGTTCCCGGTGGAGGCGAGTGGGTGCTGGACGGCGCCGGGGCGATGACTCCGGGCGACGCGGCGACCGTGGCCAACGCGCTCGAGAAAAATCACCTCATCTGGTTCGACGAGCCCACCAGCGTCCTCACCAGCGACGGCCTGGCCAAGATCGGGGACAAGAGCGTGATGCCCATCGGCCTGGGACGGAAGGTGCACGATATCCCGACGTTTCAAAATTTGCTTCGCTGGGGAGCGGCCAACGTGCTGCGCCCTAGCCTTGGCATCAACAGCCTCGCCAAGATCAAGCGTATGGCGGCCATCGCCGAAACGCACTACGTGGCCGTCGCTCCGTATCACGGCGGCGGGCCCATCGGCACGCTGGCCGGAATTCACCTGGCGGCCAGCCTTCCGAATTCCTTCATTCAAGAGGTGCCGATTCCGGCTTCGGACCGCGACGCGTCAATGCGCGCGGAATTGCTGTCGGGCTATCGCGAGGCGGCCGTGGACGGCTTCGCGGCGCTGCTCAACAAACCCGGGCTGGGCGTGGAAGTAAACGAGAAGGCACTCGATCAATACAGTGAGGAGCGCATATGAAACGCCGGGAGCTGTTCGGAGCATTGGCCGCCGCCGGCACGCTGGCCGGATCGCCCCGCCGCGCGCCGCGGCCGGCCGACTGCGGTTGCGCGTTGCAGGTGCAGCATTCCAAAGCCACGCCGCCGGGCTCGGATGTGTTCCAGGACGTCGGCTCCAAACTGCGCATCACCGGAATGAAAGTGTTCGGCGTGACGCTGGATGAAAAGATCGCGCGCGCCGACCGGCCCTACGTCTTCGTCAAACTCGAAACCAACCAGGGGGTGGTTGGATGGGGCGAAGCGACGCTTGAAGGCAAAGCCGCCGCGGCCATGGCCTGCGTCAACGATCTGAAGGAATTCATCGCCGGCAGCGATCCGATGCAGGTGGAGCATCTCTACCAGCTCATGTACATCGGCAGCTTCTATCGCGGCGGTCCGGTGCTGGGCTCGGCCATTTCGGGCATTGACCAGGCGCTGTGGGACATCCGCGGCAAAGTGATGGGTATGCCGGTGTACGAGATGCTGGGCGGCCCCGTGGATCCGCGCGGCGTCCGCGGATACTATCACGCTTCGGCCTGGACGCTGGCCGAGGCTCGAGAGCTGC
>JACXTT010001384.1_pt1 | contig 40251 bp, 40 predicted proteins | sample 9270951 | NCBI WGS metagenome assembly JACXTT01 (sample SAMN15532306, study PRJNA645909) | rock metagenome | isolation source: weathered quartz diorite | place: Puerto Rico | collected 2017-06-21
ACGAGGTAAAGTCCACGCTCGCCAATGTCGGCGTCATTCTGAAGGCTGCCGACATGGACTATTCCGACGTCGTTGCGGTCACCGTCTATCTCACTGATATGGAACTATTTCCTCGCATGAATGCCGTCTACACGACGATCTTCAAGGAACCTCGTCCGGTCCGCGCGACCGTCGGTGTGGCGAAACTGGTCGGCACGTCCAAGATCGAAATCAGCGTTACGGCTCGGAAGTAGTAGTACTGCTTTCCGCTTCTGCCGCTTTCGCGCGAAGCCTCAGCCGGACCCATGTCTCGAAGATTGGCGGATTTTCGAGCCATGTAAGCATCCAGTCCGCCATTTCCAGCTTTTGAGCCCGCTTGGTCTCGCTTTTCGTACGGCGCGCGGCCCAGCGGGCTTTTGTCTTTGCTTCAATCACAAGGCGGCGAACCGCCATTTGCGCGGCTTTGTCGCCGGGTGGGATGGCCTCGTAATCGGCCTGGAATGCGATCAGCGATTCCGCGAGGTGCTCGAAGGTGTCCTGAACGACTTTCGCTGGAGGCATGACTGTTATCCAATGCGCGGAACCTCCACTTCGGCGCCTTTGCGGTCCGCTGAAACATAGCCCGCGTAAATGGCGAGCGTAATGTCGATGGCGAGGTCGAGGTCGCACTCGGGCTGGCGGCCTTCGCGCATCGAGTAGATGAAATCGTGCATTTCGTGGAACTGCCCGTTGCTCCAACCGAACTCGGGGTAGGCAGGGATCCAGCCTTCGTTCGAACTGATCTTTTCCATCAGGTCCATCCCTTCGAACTCCTTTTTGTCCGGACTGTACAGATCGACCACATGCACTGGCTGGATGTGGCAGCGCGTGCGGTGGTTGTTGGCGTAGACCTCGATGAAGTCGTACACGCCGCCGAGCACGAGTTCGCTGGTCATCACGTCGGCGATCATGCCGTCGTCGAAGATGACATGGAGAAAGGCGTAGTCTTCGGTGTCCTTGTACGTGGTGCGGAGGTAGCCGCGGTCCTCGAACGTGGGGCGCTTGGTGATGGCGTGGGTCCGGCAAGTGACGGCTGCGGGGCGGATCGGCTTGCCGTTGCGGGCAATGCCTTCTTTCCGCTTGAGGTAGAGGACGCCGCCGAGCGGATGGCAGCCCTTGCCGATGAGAGAACCTCCGCCTTGCTCACTCCAGATTCCGTAGACCGGTGAATGCGAGCCGGAATGGGATTCTTCGGCGGTCATTCGCAGGATCTGCGCTTTGGTGGTTTCGATGATCTGGCGTTCGCGCTGCACAGAGGGCGCGTAGATGTAGTTCTCCGCATAGCCGAGCAGGATGCCGCTTTTGCTCACGACCTCGCGCAGGCCGCGAAGTTCTTCGGTGATGGCTGCGAGCATCTCTTCTTTGGGATGGACATCCGGAGAGCCGAAGAAGCCGTGAAAGGGCTTTTCGACGATGACGTGCTTGCCCGCGGCGGCGGCCTTGCGGATGTAGTCGGCGTGCGAGGACGGCGGCGTGCAGATATCGAGGACGTCGATATCAGGCAGCATCGCATCCACCGACTCATAGGCGCGGACGCCGAATTCGGCGGCGAACGCCTCGCGGGAAGCAGCGCGGGAACTGGTGACGCCGGCAGTGATGGCGGGGAGTCCACGAAGGTTCTTGTGGTGGAACTTGCCGGCGAAACCGGAGCCGGCGATGCCGAGTTTCAGCGGGGCTGACGAAGGTTGACTCATGTTGGGGTTACTCGCCATTCTATCGCCCATGTTCGCTGCCATATGCGAAACTCTTGAAGTAGTGACGGCATATTTGTGGATCGCATTGGGCAGCGCTCTTGGAGGCTGCGCGCGCTATGCGCTGGGGAGCGGCATCATGCATTGGCTGGGAACGCCGGGCTTCCCCTGGGGCACGTTGGTAGTCAACATCCTCGGCTGTTTCGCAATCGGCGTATTCGCGTCAGCGTTCGAGGGAGTGGCTTGGAGGCAGTTCCTGATGGTAGGAGTCTGCGGCGGGTTCACGACGTTCTCATCCTTCAGCTTCGAGACGCTGAACCTGCTGCGCGAAGGTCAGACGTTGCAGGCGGGCGCCTACGTGTTTGCCTCCGTGCTGGTCTGCCTGATGGCGGTCTGGTTGGGGCACGCCGTCGTGATGTTAATAGGCGCAGGCGTCGCCCAATAGGATTGCTCCTGAGCAGCAGGCCGGTATTCTTTTGACGACGCTTCGGACAATGGTTTTGCGGTGACTCTGCTCGCATTCACCTTTGTTTTGATGGTCATATTAAGGACAGAAGGTTGGAGCGGTTGGGTGTTTGATTGACCGCTCAGGGCAGCTGTATTGCTATCATAATGCTGTGGGCAATATCGAATATTTGCTTGGGATGCTCAGAAGGCGCGAGCGAACCTTCAAAAGCACGGCATCAGATTCGAAGAGGCTCAAAGTGTATTCATCGATTCGAATGCGAGGTTGATTCACGACCCTGACCATTCTGAGGACGAAGCTCGGTTTCTACTGCTTGGCTACAGCCTGCAGGCGCGTTGTTTACTGGTCAACCACTGCTACCGGGAGTCTGATTCTGTGATTCGATTGATATCGGCACGGCGGGCGACTGCAGCGGAAGAAGCAGAATATTGGAGTTTTCAATGAGATCGGAATACGATTTTTCAAAGTCGACCAAGAATCCCTATGCGAGCAAGCTCAAGCGTCAAGTGACGATCCGGCTGGACATCGCATCGGTAGACTACTTCAAGGCGCTGGCCGCGGAGTTGGGTATGCCGTACCAGAACCTGATCAATCTGTACCTGCGCGATTGTGCGATGCAGAAAAGACGGCCCTCGATTCAATGGCCGGCTTCCCCCGCCACTAAGACTTGAGCGCGTCGCGGCTTGTGCCGGGCTACTTCTAGTTGGAACATCCCTGACCCTCCAGACCCGCGGCCCACGCCATCGCGCCTTCGAGGAGTTTCAGATGCGCAGGTTCCGCGTAGGTTTTGGCGGCGTGGCCCAACGCGGAATAGAAAACCCGGCCTTTGCCGACGCAGTGTTTCCAGATGATCGGATGGTCCGCGCCCATGCCGATCTCTTTCCAGAACATCTTGGGACTGTAGGTCTTTTCGTCCAGGGTCGCAAGAACCATGAAGCCCCCGTTCGATCGCGGGCTCTTCTCGAAGGAATACCATTCGTCATTCCGCGTCCATTCCTTACCGAGATGGCGCGTGGCGGGATCGTCCGGAACTTCGATGTGGATCGTCGCGTTCTGAAACTGAGGCGACATCGGATGGCCTTTGAACTCGGCGCCGAGCAGGGTTTCGACGTACCAACGCCATTCATACCGCGGATCGCCGCCCGCGCCATGGATGCCCACGAAGCCTCCTCCGTTCTCGATGTACGACTGAAAGGCTGCCTTCTGTTCCGCATTCAGGACATCGCCACTCGTGTTGTTCCAAACCGTCGCCTTGAAGCGGCCGAGCGCCGCGGGGTTGAACACCGCGCCGTTTTCGGTGAAGAACGCCGCCCAGCCCCGGCTCTTCGCGATGGCGGCTAACGCGGCATTCGAAGCCTTCACCGCCGCGTCTTCGCGATAGCCGTTGGTCTTTGAAAAGACGAGGATTGCAGGTTCCGTCCACGGCGCGGCCGGCAGTTCGGGAGGGACGGCTTCGTAAACGTGCTTCCCGTAGTAGACGCGGTAAGCGCCGAAGCCAGCGAAGCCGACCATGCCGAGGATTACGATCCCCAGCACCAAGAACACCCTCTTGACGATTTTCTTCATTCCGACCAGTCTACATCTGCCGCCGGCGCAAGATGCTGCCTTCCGAATGAAAAAGGCGTCCGGCCCTTGCGGGTTCGGACGCCTTTCTCTGCTTACGGTTGCTTGCGTGCGGGAGGAAAAAGATCTCGGAGAGAGATTACTCTTTGACGTCTTCGATCGAAGTCACCTGGAAGGTGTCGCCGTTCAACGCGCCGGTCAGTTTGACCTTGCCGGCGAGGTGGGCTTTGGCCTTCGCCTGGTCCGAAACTTTGTAAACCTTCTGCTCCTTGTCGTCCACGAATACGGCGGCTTCACCGCTTTCGATGCAACGCTTGGCGCAATCGCGCTTGGCGGCGGCGGAACTCGCGTTACCCGTGGTGCAGGCGGAGTCACTGATCCAGCCGGTCATCGTTACGTTGTTTCCCGCGAACATCGTCATCGCGGCGGGGAGCAAGAGGGACAGAATAGTCTTCTTCATGGTTTCGGATCTCTCCTAGTTAGTATTGTAGACGCATCCGGGCGCAAAATGCTTCACATTTATTTTTTCCCTACTCCCGGGGAACCAGGCGGATCATGCTCAGGTTCACGCTCATCTTGCGGTCGTCCGACGGCACCATCCACACCGGCGAGGCGAGGATTTCGATCTCGTAGGAAGGCGCGTCGGGCACGTCCGCTTCGAGAATGAAGACCCCGGTCCGGTCAATGTTCCACGATCCGATCTGGGCGCCATTCACGTTCACCTTCACCACGCCGGGCGCGCCCTGTGACAGGAACGTTTCAGTCGCCAGCCCGCGCACACGCAGCTTTTGGGGAACGGACTTCACGTTTTTCAGGGACGCGGTGGCGCGGCCGGAAATCCAGCGGTACTTGTTGCCGTGGATCCCTTCGAGTTCGTGCCAGCCTTCCTTTAAATGCTCTGTGTGGCCGGCCAGAGAAAAGTCGATGATGTCGTCACGGTCGCCCGGGTACAGTTCGGCGCGTTCGGCGGCGGGCAGCAGGTTGTAGACGCCGCCTTCGTCCGGCGCCGAATAGGCGCAGCGAGTGCAGCGCAGCGTTTGCTCGGCATCCCTCATGAGCGGATTGCTGCAATCCGGGCAGCGGAAATAGGCTTCGAAATGCTCCGGGTCAAATTTCCCCGATGGCGGCGTCGCGCCTGCCTTCTTGCAGAAAGCCGCCAGCGTGCCGCCCAGCATGCGCGAGGGAAGCCAGTCGGAATCGAGCCGGTCCAGCTTGCGGAAAATCGCTTTGGGTATGCTCTCGCCCCAGCCGCGCTCGGGGACGAACATCTGGTACTCGTGGCTGACGAAGTGCTTGGTCACCAGGTTGTGCCAGTCGCGGATCGTCATGCGATGGTTCTGACGGATGCCGAAGCTTTCTTCCTGGTGCGCTCCGATGACATCCTGCACCAGGTAGCCGAGCAGGCCCCAGTCCGACAGCTTGCGTTCCCACGGCTTCTGATTCTGGTAATAGGGGCAACGATAAAGTCGCATCGACAGCTTGCGGCGCATCGGCTCTTCGGCGAAGAAGAAGACGCCGCCGGGCGCGAGCACGCGCTTCACTTCGAGAAACACGGCTTCGATGTCCTGAAACTGCGATAGCATCTGGAACGCCATCACCAGCTTCATCGAACCATCGCGGAACGGCAGGTTCAGGGCGTCTCCGGCAAGGCGGATCGGTGCGCGCTCGTATCCCCAATAGCGCTGCAGCTGGATGCCGTAGCGGAGCGAATCCGCGGAAATGTCGAGGGCGTACCCTTGGGCGCCGTAGTCGTTGGCGAGCAGGTAGCTGGTGTGGCCGACATTGGCGCCGATCTCGAGAAACGGCGTCATTTCACCAAGAAAAGCCAGGTGGTTCCGGAAAACTTCGCCGCGGCGGATGTTTTCGGCCTCGTACTTGCCAATGGCGCGCTCGGGTTCGCCGAGCGAGGCGAAGTTGTGGAACTCGACCTCCGCGCGTTTGACGGAAAAGGCCTGCGCCGCGCTGGTGTCCCGGCTGGTTTGTTGCTGCGGAGTTAGTTCTGCTGCCATTGGCCATCCCGCATGGTGCGGCCTTTCGGTCCCTTCATCACAAGGTTGGCGGGCTGGCCGACTTCGATCGGCGTGGCGCCTGCCGGGGTCAGTGTATGGCCGAGTCCGTCGACGATTTCAGCCTCTTTAGGCATGCGGACGCTGGCCTGCGATCCGACGGCGACGAACTTGCCGTTTTCGGCGATCACGATGGAGTATTCGATGGCGGGTTTGCCGTCGCCCGGTTCGAGGCGAGCGCCGGCAATCGCGATGGGCCGCGGACCCTCGGCCGACGGGTGGGAGCAGCTCGAGAAAAACAGAACTGCTGCAGTAAACAGTAAGCGGTTCATCATGACGCGGCCAGCAATTCCTCCGGAGCGAGGCTCCGCAGATCGGGGATGAGCAGGTCCGGAGCGTGTGATTTGAGTTCTTCGGCCGCTACCACTCCTGTGGCGACGGCGATGGAGCGGATTCCGTTGGCGCGGGCGGCGCGGATGTCGTTGGGGTGGTCGCCGATCAAGCTGACCAGCGTGTTCTTGTGCAGCCAACCGCGCTGTTTCGCCTCGCGCATGGCGACTTTGACCAGGCCGGCGCGATCTTCCGCAAGCTCGGCAAATGCCCCGAAATGCAAGTACCGCTGCAGGCCGGCGCGTTCCATCTTCTTCCAGCCGATGCGGGTGAAATTGCCGGTCACGAGTCCCGTGGGGATGCCTTTGCGGTGCAGCTTGTACAGCAGCATCTTCGCGCCAGGGCAGACTTTTTTCGAAAGGTCCGCGGGACAGTCCCGCAGATAGACCGATTCGGCGATATGCACCATTTGCGGCATAGCCTCGCGGATGCTCTTCTTGGAGGCGCCGGCGGCGCCGAGCATTTCGCGGAGGATGTCGCGGTCGAGCATGCCCTGCGTCGGGATGCCCTGCGACGAAACGGCGAGTCCCGTGACCCGGCGAGCCGCGGCTTCGAGCGCAAGGCGATGGTGGGGTCCTGCTTTACGGATGAGGGTGCCGTCAATATCGAACAACACCAGGGCGGATGACATCTACCTTCTAGATTAGCGTGTTGGGCCATCCGGCAAATTTCTTTTCCGCGCCGCCGATGAGTTTGTGGGCAGTCCGGCGTCTAAGCTGTATGCCAATTCAAAACCTGAACCCTTACATCCATTTCGACGGAAGCGCCGCCAGGGCGATTCGCCTTTACGAGCGAGTCTTCGGCGCGAAGGTCGAGATGACGATGACCTTTGCCCAACACCCCGGCTCGACCGTGCCGGAGGGTCACAAAGATCGCATCATGCACGCGCAACTGCGCATCGGCGAGAGCCTGGTGCTGATGGTCAGCGACGCACCGCCGGAATGGCCGATTCCCGAGGGATCGAACATCGACATCGCGCTGGAGTTCACGGACATCGAGAGCCTGGAGCGGACGTTCGCGGAGCTTTCCGAAGGAGGCCAAGTCACCGTCGCTCCGCACGATGCGTTTTGGGGCGCCCGGTTCGGCATGCTGAAGGACGAGTTCGGAGTCGATTGGATGTTCAGCTGCATGGCGAAGCCTGCGTGATTCGCACGCTATGATAGGAGCGGATGCAAGTATTGCAGGCAGGGGAACGGAAACTGGTGCTGTTGGAGCTCGACACGGAGACGGTTGAGAACATCCTGAAACAGGCCGGAGTCCAACATCGGATTAGCGATTCGCCGCGCAGCATGTCGATCGACGTGCTGGCGGCCGACCGGGCGGCGCCGCTGCTGTTGTTCGACGCCTCCGATCCGGGCAACCTCGGCTGGTTTTCCCGCTGCCAGTTCTACGTGGACGGGACCAGCGGAACCGTCCTCCAGACGCCCATCGCGCTCTCGAATCTCAAAGATCAGAACGGGCGCACGCTGCCCCATTCCGTGCACCTCCAGATCGCCAAAGAGCTGCCGGCGACCTTTAGATTGCCGGGCAAGCAGCCGGTGAACGAGCAGATGGTCTACGCTGTGCTCTACAACTTTCTGAACGCCCTGTTGAATACGGGCGTGGGCTTATGCGGCCGGTCAGTGATTCAGCCTCTGGCCGGGCGCACGGAGCCTCGCGGCAATCGGTAAGTTCCGTCAACTGCTGCCACACTGGATGCAATGGGCAGTCTGAATCTCGAGATCGCTCTCATTTTCGTTCTGATTCTTGCAAACGGCCTGTTTTCGATGGCGGAAATGGCTGTGGTGTCGTCGCGCAAAGCTCGGCTGAAGCAGCGCGCGCTCGAAGGCAGCCGCCGCGCCCGCGTCGCACTGGCCCTGGCCGACAATCCCAACAACTTTCTGTCGACGGTGCAGATCGGCATTACAATGATCGGCACGCTGGCGGGCGCGTTTGGCGGGGCGACGGTCGCCGAACGGCTAGCCGCGTACCTGAAGCAATTTCCCCAGGCCGCCAAACATAGCGAGTCGATCTCGATCTCGGTGGTGGTGTTCCTCATCGGCTTTCTCACGCTCGTGCTCGGCGAACTCGTTCCGAAGGCGCTGGCGCTCGGGCACGCCGAATCGATCGCGTGCGCACTCGCTCCTTTGATGAAAGCGCTTTCGAAGCTTGGTTCTCCGCTGGTGCGATTGCTGACATTTTCGACCGAAATTGTTCTGCACGTGCTGCCCATCCGCAAGTCGACCGAAGCGCCTGTGACCGAGGACGAAATCAACGTACTTGTGGCCCAGGGCGCGGAACATGGCGAGTTCGCGGAAGCGGAACGTGAAATGGTGTCGAAGGTCTTTCGCCTGGCCGATCGCAAAGTGGTGGAACTGATGCGGCCCCGGCAAAAGATCCACTGGCTGGATGTGAACGAACCCTGGCACGTGCACGTCCGCGAAATCGACGCGAGCCATCATTCCCGTCTGCTGGTGGCTGACGGGGAACTCGACAACCTGCTGGGTATCGTGCACGTGAAAGAGATCCTGCTCGCGCTGCGCGAAAACCAGGTGGACCTGCGCGCGCTCGCCCAACGCGTGCTGGTGGTTCCCGAGTCCACGCCCGCGCTGCGGATGCTCGAACGCTTTCAGGAAACGGGCCAGCAACTGGCGGTTGTGGTGGACGAGCATGCGACGATTCAGGGCGTGGTGTCGCCGTCGGATCTGATGGAAGCCGTGATGGGTGAAATGAAGGCGGCGGACAACGAAGAAGCGCGCCCGAAGGTGACCACACGCGAGGACGGCAAAAGCTGGCTGGTGGATGGCGCGCTGCCTTACTCCGATCTGCTCGACGAACTCGGCATTCGCGAACTGCCGCTCAAAGACGACAGCTTCACCACGGTAGGAGGCCTCGTCCTCTCGCAACTGCACCGGATTCCGGCGGCCGGCGATTCGTTCGCGCTCGGAGGTTACCAGTTCGAGGTGTTGGATATGGACGGCAACCGCATCGACAAGGTGATGGTCCAGGCCATCTAACTTTTAACTCGCGAACAACGGGATCGGCGTCGAGAGTTCCTGGTCCATTGGCGGACCGCAAAGCCGATCCCCTGTTCGCTTGATATCGCTACAACGGGGGACGGCTGGCCAGGATGGCGCGCTCGTTGGCGCGGAGCACGTTGGCGACTTGCGCAGGCGACTGCTTTGCCAACTGATTCGCAGTTTCGAGCAAAAGCGATTTGACCAGCGCCGGGTTGAGGACGGCCGGTTGCGCGCGCTTGGTCTTGCTTTGCGACTCGGGAATTGAATCGGCCCATTTCTTCAGGCCTTCGGCGCCTTCGCCGGTGTTGAGGCGGACCAGGATGTCGCGAATGGCGCTCAGGTACATTTTGCGGCGCTCGATCAGTTGCGCGACCTTTTCCTCGCTGCCCGCCGAGGACCCGTCGGCGAAGATCGCGGCCAGCACTTTCATATAGTCGGGCGCGGCCCCGACGGTCATATTGGCGATCGGAATGCGGCGCTGCCTGCCGGGACCTAGAGGCTCGCCGCCCAGCGCGATTTCGTCGTGCGAAAGCGCATAAGAACTGCCCGGGTAATCGACCAGCTCAATCAGATACGCCGTCATCGGCTGGGTTGTAGATAGATTCTTCAGCACGAGCGCGGAACCGCCATCGGTGGCTTCCACTTTCAATTCGGGGAGTTGCGCGTTTGCCGCCAGGGCGAGCGCGACCAGGGCGAAAATGGGCTTCCACATGTAGTGATATGTTAGTACACAATGCGACTTGCTTCCATCCTGCTTAGCGCTTGCGCCGCGTTCGCCCAGGTGCACTTTTCGACGGACTCCATCCGCGTCGACGTCAACGGGAAACCCTTCACGACTTTTGAATATGGAGAGGCGGCGGCGAAGCCGTTCTTTGCCCCGCTGCGCAGCGCCTCCGGCAAGATCGTCACGCGCCGCTTTCCTATGGAGACGGTCCAAGGCGAAAGCCGGGATCACCTGCATCATCGTGGACTCTGGTTCACCTATGACGACATCAACGGCGTGAAGTTCTGGGAGAACGACCCGTCGTATGCCAACAAGCCCAACAAGGGCCGGGTGGTGGTGAAGAGCACCGACTGGAACGACAAGACCGGCACGCTCGATGCGGTGCTCGAATGGCGCGATCCGGCGGGCAAGCCGCTGCTGATCGAAACCCGCAAGACAGTGTTTTCGGGCGACGACAAGCTTCGGGTTGTCGATTTTCACACTACGCTCACGGCGGCGGCCGACGTGACGATTGGGGATACGAAAGAAGGCGCATTCGCGATCCGCCTCGCCGAGGAATTCACCGAAAAGCGCGGGGGAAAGATCGTCAACGCCGATGGCTTGGTTTCGATGAAGCAGGTGTGGGGCAAGAAGTCCAACTGGGTCGATTATTCGGCGGACCTCGAAGGGGAAAAACTGGGCGTCGCGATATTCGACCATCCGTCGAACCCCGGTTACCCGACTCGCTGGCATGCGCGCGATTACGGCCTGTTTTCGTTGAATCCGTTCGGCCAGAAAGGCTTTGATGAAGACCAGCCTGCCAAGTCCACGAAGCTCGCCGCGGGGCAGAAGCTGAACTTCAGGTGGCGTGTGGTGATTCACCCGGGCGACGCCGAAACGGGCGGTGTGGCCGCAATGTACAAGACGTTCGCCGCAACCAATTAGTTTATGCATCACCGCCGTGGTTTTCTCGGATTGGCCGTCATAACGCCATTGCTCGCCGCCGTGGAGCGGGGACAACGGATGGCGCAAGCCGAAGGCTTGATCGGCGGCCTGGTCAAAGAGGGTAAGCTGCGCGCCGCTTGCGTACGGGTGCGTCAGGGCGGTGAGTTGATCTGGGAAAAGGCGTTCGGCGAGGCGAAGACGATCGATGCGAAGTTTCTCATCGCCTCGATCACAAAGCCCATGACGGCCGCGGGAGTGATGAAACTGGTGGATGCAGGCAAGGTGCGGCTCGAGGATCCGGCCTCGCGCTATCTGCCCGAGCTTGGAACCACAGGGGATCGCGGACGCATCACGGTTCTGCATCTGCTCACGCATACCTCCGGGCTGCCGGACATGCTGCCGGAAAACACCGAATTGCGTAAGAAGAACGCGCCCCTCAGCGAGTTCGTGCGCATCGGATTGCAGACTCCATTGCTCTTTGCTCCGGGCACAAAGACCAGCTATTCTTCCACTGCGATCCTGCTCGCGTCCGAAATTGCCCAAAGAATTACCGGGCGCGCGTTTCCGCAATATCTCGAAGCAGAGCTATACCAGCCGCTCGGCATGACCAACACCGCGCTAGGCCTGGGACACTTCTCGTTAGGCGATACGATTCGCAGCCAGACCGAATTCGCCGATCCGGACTTGGGTGCGAACGCCAGCGCCGCGAAATGGGATTGGAACAGCCCCTACTGGCGCGGACTAGCAACGCCGTGGGGCGGCGCGCATTCGACGGTTCGCGATACCGACAAGTTCTTGCAGGCGTTTCTTGCGCCCGATGGCAAATTGCTGCGCAAGGCTTCATGCGAGAGGATGATCCGCGATCAGAATGCAGGGCTCAATCAGCCGTACGGCATCGGGTGGGCGGTAGGGCGAAGCTTCGGCAAAGATTGCTCTCCCGCGACCTTCGGGCATGGCGGCTCCACCGGAACTCTCTGTTGGGCGGATCCCGCAACGAAGCGGACGTTCGTGATGCTGACCTCACTGCCGGATCGCGTCGCGCGAAAGCTCGTCATCGATCCGGTATCGGATCTCGCCTCCGGGTAGGTCTGTTCGTGCTTCGCAAATGAAAAAAGCGCACCCCAGCAGAAGCAGAGTGCGCTCTTTCTTCGGTTTCGTAAGACGCCTATTTCACCGGCTTCAACGATGCGCGGCTGGACATCACGCGGTCGACGATGCCGTACTCGACGGATTGATCGGCCTCCATGATGTAGTCGCGTTCGACATCGCGGGAAATCCGCTCCACCGGCTGCCCTGTGGCCGTAGCGAGAATGCCATTGAGGATTTCGCGCATGCGCAGGATTTCGCGAGCGTAGATGTCGATGTCAGTCGCCTGTCCGGCAAGCCCGCTCATGGAGGGCTGATGGATCAGGACCCGCGATTGTGGCAGAATAAACCGCTTCCCCTTGGTTCCGCAGGCGAGGAGTACGGCGGCCATCGAGGCAGCCTGGCCCACGCAATAGGTGACGATGTCCGGTTCCACCAGATTCATCGTGTCCAGAATCGCGAGACCCGCCGTAATCGACCCGCCGGGCGAGTTGATGTAGATGGAAATGTCTTTTTCCGGATCCTCAGCGGCTAGAAAGAGGATCTGGGCGATGATGAGGTTCGCGACGTTGTCGTCAATGGGCGTCCCCAGGAATATGATGTGTTCCTTGAGCAACCGCGAATAGATGTCGAAAGCGCGTTCACCTCGCGACGTCTGCTCAACCACCATGGGGACTAATACGGAACTGTGCATGGATTCCACTCCAGAATAGATCGGCGCATGATTCGGTTTCATGCACGAGTCTTTAACCATCATAACCTCCGTCCTCCTGGCGCGTTGGTAACATGATTGCTGAATGAAGACTCTCGCCATTGCCGGCGCGGGCAGTTTCGGCACTGCGCTGGCCATCGTGCTGGCCCCTAAATTCGACGAGGTTCGCCTGTGGGCTCATGAGCCGGAACTCGTCGCCACGATGACCGCTTCGCGCGAGAACGACGTCTTTCTGCCGGGCTTCAAGCTGGCTTCCAACATCCTGCCGACGACAGACCTGCGGCAGGCCGTGACGGGCGCCGACTTCGTCCTCGGCGCGATGCCGTCGCAGCACGCGCGCCGCTTGTACACGGAGATGAAACCGTTCTTCTCGATGCGCCAGCAGCGGCTGGTCAGCGCCACCAAAGGCATTGAAAACGGAACCCTCTGCCGGATGTCGGAGGTGATTGAACAGGTGCTGGACCGGCCCCCCGTAGCGGTGCTTACGGGCCCAAGTTTCGCCAAAGAGGTCGCCGCGGGGCTGCCCACCGCGATGGTGGCGGCCTCCACGAACCGCCATTTGGCAAACGAGGTGCAAGAAGCTTTTTCGGGACCTACGATGCGGTTGTACACGCAGGACGATCCGGTCGGCTGCGAAGTCGGCGCCTCGATCAAAAATGTCGTCGCGGTGGCCTCAGGGGTGGTTACCGGACTTCGCTTGGGCCACAACACCACGGCCGCGCTGATCACCCGCGGGCTGCGCGAAATGACCCGCCTCGCGGTCGCCATGGGAGGCCGCGCGGAAACCCTCGCCGGACTGACCGGCATGGGAGACATGGTATTGACCTGCACCGGTGACCTGTCGCGCAACAGGCGCGTCGGGATCCTGCTTGCCGAAGGGCAGACGCTCGAAGAAATCACTGGCTCGATGCGGATGGTGGCGGAGGGGGTGCACACGACCTACGCCGCGCACGACCTCGCCAAACGGCACCGGGTGGACATGCCGATTACGGAGCAAATGTACGCGATCCTCGCGAACGGCAAGCCGCCGCGCGAGGCGATTCGCGACCTGATGGAACGTCCAGCAAAAGGAGAGTAACCCGTGCTGGTGGTCTCGCGCCGAAGTTGGTTGGCGACCGCTGCTGCTGCTGCTGCCGTGGCAGGGCGCGCCGCTCCAACTCCGCTCGAGGCCCGGATCGCGCGGCTCATTCAGGCGTACGAGGAGCAGGGGCTCCATCGAACGGGCACGCTCGTGGACCGAAAGTCGGCCGAATGGCTGTCCGATGAGGTTCGGCGAGCCGGGTTGACGCCGGGATTGGAGGATTTTGCGTTGAACCGCGTGGATCCGGTTGTCTGCGTTTTGGCCGCAGGCAACCGCCGCATTCAGGGCCTGCCGCTCTTTGATGGCGGGTTTACCGATCCTGGCGGCGTCACGGGGAGGCTCGGCTCGCTGCCGGATGGCGACGCGGAGATCGGACTGACGGAAGCGGCGCCCAATACCGCGGACGCTGGAACCTTGGGAGCAGCGCGGCGAAAGGCCGGTAGGCCGCATAAGGCCATTGTTGTCGTGACCCGGGGCGGACGTCCCGGACTCTGTCCCAGCAATGCCGATTCGTTTTTGCAGCCGTTTGGCCCGCCTGTGCTGCAGGTTTCGAGCGAACATGCGGCGTTTCTAGCGGAACAACGCGGCAGTGAGGTTCGCTTGATCGCGCACGTGAAACGGACGCCCGCCGTTCGCGCCTACAACGTCACCGCCAGAATCGCCGGCAGGAATCCCGCGCTGCCGCCGCTGGTGGTGATGACGCCTCGCAGCGGATGGTTCGCCTGCGCTAGCGAGCGCGGCGGAGGCTTGGCCTGCTGGCTGGAGCTGATGCGGACGATGCAAGAGGCGAAACCGGCCCGCGAAGTCTTGTTCGTGGCGTCGAGCGGTCACGAACTGGGATACCTGGGCATCAACGCCTACGTCGAGCGAAGGCCGGGCATCGTCAAAAAGAGCGCCGGATGGATGCATTTCGGCGCGAACATCGGCGCGGCGACTGATGCTGGCACGACAATCCAAGCCTCCGACGACGCGATGGAGGCAGTGCTGAGCAAAGCCATGAACCAGACTGGCGTCTCCGTCGACCGGCGTCGGCCGAGAGGCGCGGTTCCGCGAGGTGAGGCGGAAGTGGCTCATCGCGGCGGCGGGCGCTACGTCTCGGTCTTCGGATACAACGCGCTGTTCCACAATCCGCAAGATCGCGGTCCGCAGGCAGTCGATCCGGCCGCGATTGCGCGATTTACGATCGCATTTGCGGAAACCGCCAGGACGCTGGCGTTGAACCCGTGATGTCCACGCTGCAAATTCATTTCGTGGACCTCGCAATTTCCGCTGGTTGCCGCAAATCCTGGCCTATACTGTTTCTTCATGCGGCTGCCACGTTGTGCAGGGATCCTTTTGCATCCGACGTCCTTGCCGGGCGCTTACGGCGCTGGAGACCTCGGACCTGAGGCATACTGCTTCCTTGATTTCGTGGCGTCCGCCGGCCTGAAGATCTGGCAAGTGTTGCCTCTCGGCCCCACGGGTTACGCAGATTCTCCCTACCAGTCCTTCTCCGCATTCGCTGGCAATCCGATGCTGATCAGCTTGGAAATCCTCGTGGCAAAGGGCTATCTGCGGGCTTCGGAACTGACCGCGCCGCCCGGAGGAAATGGCGTGCGAGTCCATTTCGGAGCGCTCATCCCCTGGAAGCTGAACCTGCTGCGCCTCGCCGCGAGACACTTCTTTGCGGCCCGCGGAGACCGGAACGCGAAGTTTCTCGCATTCCAATTGAAGCACCGCTGGCTCAGCGATTTCGCGCGCTTTCATGCCTTGAAAGTCGCCAACGGAATGGCCGCCTGGACCCGCTGGACTACCGATCGTTTCGACTTCGAAGAAGCCGCCGCCCAGACGTTTTGGCAGTTCGAGTTCTTTGAGCAGTGGTTTGCCTTGAAGCGCTATGCAAACTCGCGTGGCATTCGTGTGATGGGCGACTTGCCGATCTATCTGTCGGGCGACAGCGCCGAGGTCTGGGCGCATCCCGGCGATTACCGGCTCGACGTCGTGGCCGGAGTTCCACCCGACTATTTCAGCGCCACCGGGCAGCTTTGGGGCAATCCGATTTACAAATGGGACCTCATGGCTCGCGATGGCTACCGTTGGTGGATCGAGCGGTTCCGCGCAATTTTCGAACAGGTGGATCTGCTGCGGCTCGATCACTTTCGCGGCTTTTACAAATACTGGCAAGTCCCTGCCGCTGAGACGACCGCGATGAACGGCGAGTGGATGCCGGGCCCTGGAGCGCCATTGTTTCGCGCAGTCGAAGCCGCGCTCGGGCCGCTGCCGGTCGTGGCGGAAAATCTGGGGGTCATCACGCCCGAAGTCGAAGCGATCCGCAACGAATTCTCCCTGCCCGGCATGCGCATTCTGCAGTTCGCGTTCGGCAACGATCCGCAGGGGCCGTCGTTCCGGCCGCACAATTACGAACACAACACGGTCGCCTATACCGGAACGCACGACAACGACACGACGGTTGGCTGGTGGACCTCCACCGCAGGCGCGGGATCCACTCGTTCCGAGGAAGATATTCGCGCCGAGCGCGCGTTTACTCTCGACTATCTGCGTGCGGGTGAATGCAGCGAGATCCATTGGATTTTCATTCAAACCGTCTTCGCCTCGATTGCGGATACGGCCATGGTCTCGGCGCAGGATGTGCTGGGGCTCGGCAACGATGCCCGTATGAACCTGCCCGGCTCCACGTCTGGAAACTGGGTGTGGCGCCTGCTGCCAGGCCAGTTGACGCCGGATCACGCCGCTCGCCTGAGAAGGATGGTGCTTCTGTATGATCGCTGAGTCCAAGAAGAAGACATTGGCCGCACCGCCGCAGCAGAAACCCGCGCTGAGTTTCTGGCAGATCTGGAACATGAGTTTCGGCTTTTTGGGGATCCAGTTCGGCTGGAACCTGCAGATGTCGAACATGAGCGCGATCTACGAGTATCTCGGCGCCAAGCCCGATCAACTGCCGCTACTATGGCTCGCGGCCCCACTCACCGGGTTACTCGTGCAGCCGCTCATCGGGCACATGAGCGACAATACCTGGAATCGCCTTGGCCGCCGCAAACCTTACTTTCTGACTGGCGCGATTCTCAGTTCGCTGGGCCTGATCCTGATGCCGTCTTCGAGCGCGCTGTGGATGGCGGCAGGGCTGTTGTGGATTCTCGACGCGTCCATCAACATCAGCATGGAGCCCTTTCGCGCCTTTGTGGGCGACATGCTGCCCGATTCGCAGCGCACGTATGGGTTCGCGATGCAGAGTATGTTCATCGGCCTCGGCGCGACCATCGCGTCGTATCTGCCGCTGATGTTCACGACGTTTTTCGGCGCCACGCCGTCGGCGCGGGGAGTGATTCCCGACGCGGTGCGATGGTCGTTTTACGTGGGCGCCGCGGCGTTCTTATCGGCTGTACTATGGACGGTCCTTCGCACGAAGGAGTATCCGCCTGACCCCGCGCAGCCGAAGCCCGGGAATCGCGGAAATCTCCTTTCGGAGGTGCTGGACGCATTGGGGAACATGCCGTCCACAATGAAGCAACTCGCGGTGGTGCAGTTCGCCACCTGGCTCGGGCTGTTTTGCATGTGGCTGTACTTTCCGGTGGCGGTGGCGCGGCACGTGTTTGGCGCTACCGACGAAACCTCCGCGTTGTATCAGGAAGGCGCGGCCTTCGGCGGGTCGTTGTTCGGCTTCTATTCGATCGTCTGCTTTCTTCTCGTGGATCCTGCCGCGCTTGTCGGACCGGCTGGGCCGCCGCGCAACGCACTCGATGTGCCTGGTTTGCGGCGCCTTGGGGCTGCTTTCGACCGCCGGGATCCACGACCGGAACCTGTTGTACTTCTCCATGACTGGCGTCGGTATCGCCTGGGCCAGCATCCTCTCGATGCCCTACGCCATGCTGGCGGGAAGCCTGCCCCCGCATCGGATGGGGATTTACGTCGGTATCTTCAACTTCTTTATCGTGCTGCCGGAAATTCTGGCCTCGACGACATTCGGCCCGTTGATGAGCCATGTGCTGGGCAATGACCGTATGTCGGCAGTGGTGATGGGCGGCTGCTTTCGGATGCTGGCCTCGCTGCTGGTTCTGCGTGTGAAGGAACACGGGGAGGCCTGGCGGCCATGCTGCGGGCCGGTCTTTGGTTGGTTTGCGCGACGGCGATTGGGTTCGGCCAGGCTGGTCCGGTGGTTACCAAGGTCGAGCCTCCGAACTGGTGGACGGGCCACTCGATCAATCCGGTGCGATTGCTGGTGCGAGGTTCCGGGCTCGCCGGCGCGAGAGTTTCCTCGCAGACCGCTGGTCTGACAACTGCGAATGTACGCGTCAACGCAACTGGCGACTATCTTTTCGTGGATGTCGCCATTGCGTCTTCCGCCAAAGCGGGCCGCGCACCCCCGCGTATCACGACGAAGGCCGGGGCAGCGGAAGCGCCCTTCGAAATCACCGCGCCGCTGCCGCGCGCCGGTCGATTTCAGGGCTTCCATTCCGGCGACATCATCTATCTGCTGATGCCCGACCGTTTTGCGAATGGCGATCCGTCGAACGACGATCCGGCGGCGTCGCGCGGCATGCTGGATCGCAAGAAAGGCCGCTACTATCACGGTGGCGATTTGCGCGGCGTGATCAACCGGCTGCCGTATCTCCAGTCGCTGGGAATCACCGCCATCTGGATGACCCCGGTTTACGACAACGTCAACCACCTCAACCAGAAGGAAGTTTACGACGGCCAGGCGATCACCGACTATCACGGCTATGGCGCGGTGGATTTCTACGGCGTCGAAGAGCATCTGGGCACGATGCAGGAACTGCGCGACCTAACCGATCGCGCACATGCGATGGGCATCAAAATCATCCAAGATCAGGTGGCGAACCATACCGGACCGTACCATCCGTGGGTGACGAGTTCGCCGACGCCCGCCTGGTTCAACGGGACGGCAGCGGCGCATCTCGCCAATACCTGGCAGACCTGGACGGTGATGGACCCGCATGCCTCGCCCGAGACCCGGCGGGGAACCCTCGATGGCTGGTTCCTCGACATCCTGCCCGATCTGAATCAGAATGACCCCGAGGTCCGCCGCTATCTCATCCAGAACTCGTTGTGGTGGGCCGGGATGACGGGGCTCGACGGCATCCGTCAGGATACATGGCCATACGCGCCGCGCGACTACTGGCGCGATTGGACTGCGGCGCTCAGGCGCGAGTACCCCGCCATGACGGTTGTTGGCGAGTTCTTCGATGGCGATCCGGCGATTGTGGCTTTCTCTCAGGGCGGACGGAAAGGCTGGGATGGCATCGACACGGGCGCCCAGTCGATGTTCGATTTCCCGTTGTACTATCCGGTTCGCAAGGCGTTCGCGGAAGGGCAACCGGTGCGGCAGGTGGCGGAGATGCTCGCGCACGATGCGCTGTATCCGAACCCATCGAACCTGGTGACCTTTCTCGGGTTGCACGATGTCCAGCGGTTTCAGAACGAACCGGGCGCAACTGTCGAAGGAATGAAGCTGGCATTTACATTTCTCTTCACGGCGCGCGGGATTCCGCTGGTTTATTACGGAGACGAGATCGCCATGCGCGGCGGCCCCGATCCAGACAACCGGCGCGATTTTCCAGGTGGATGGGTTTCCGAGGACGCGCGGAACCTCTTTGAACCGGGTTCGCGATCGGCTGAAGAGGCCAGCTTGTGGACGCATGTGCAATCCCTCGCCAGGCTAAGGCGTGAGTTGCCCGCTCTGCGCCGGGGCCGGACCTTTCACTTGGTTACGGACGAGCAGCAGTATGCATTCGCACGCGTGGACGGCAGTTCCGTTGCCCTCGTGGTCATTAATAATGCGAAGGTTCCGGCAACGGTCAAGGTTCCGGTGCGCTCGCTGTTGTTGCCGCCGCCGCGGAAGTGGCGCGATCGCCTGGGCTCGGGTTTTTCGCCCGTGTCTGTAGTAGAGGATGGTTTTCTGGAACTCCTCCTGCCCGCCCGTTCGGCCAGGGTGCTGACCCCCGCGCCGTAGTCTTGTTTTTGGCTTTCGCGGTGTGTTCGACGGCGCTACAATTCATCCATGGATGTCGCGAATCTGGTCACTGCCGGGGAATACCTAGCCACATCCTTCGATCCGGACTGCGACTTCGTTGATGGGGTGATCGAGGAGCGGCAGGTCGGACTGAAGGATCACAGTGCACTACAGAACGCGATTCAAATCTGGTTCTGGCAAGCCCGTGCAAGACTTCAGGTTCGGGCGTTTCCGGAATGGCGGATCAAGGTTTCGAGCAATCGCTACCGCATTCCTGATGTCACCGTCGTGCAGGCGCCAACGCCGTCTGAGCAGGTGCTCACCACCCCGCCGCTCCTTGCTATCGAAATTCTCTCGCCCGAAGACACTTTCCCGAAGCTGCAGCAGCGTCTCGATGACTATCTCAGCATGGGGTTCCGGACATCTGGGTTGTCGATCCCGAGTCGCGCCGAGGCTGGCGGGTAACCCTGGACGGCCATCTGGAAGCCCGGGATAAAATCCTTCGTACGGCGGACGGTCGAATTGCCATGCCGCTCAGCGAAGTCTTCGCGATTGCGGACGAGTAATTGAGAGTCGCCGCCTCCCGCTCACGCGCGGGGGCGTAAGTAGTACGCTTCATTGAAATTTTACGCGGGTGTCGTTAGAGTATGACCATCGGCACTCTTATCTTCATGTCGCAAAATCCAAATCCTGATCCGGAGGCGCAACCTTTTGCGGGTAAACGTGTTTCCAAGGACATGGAGGCTGCCGCAGTCTTTCATCTCGAACGCGACGCGCAACTGATGCTGCGCGTGCGGGAAGGCGACACGCAGAGTTTTGCGCTGTTGCTCGAGCGGCATCGCGGCCCGGTGATTCACTTCATCTATCGGATGGTGCAGAACCAGCCGGTGGCGGAGGAGCTGGCGCAAGAGGTTTTTTTGAGGGTGTACCGGTCGCGCGAAACCTATGAGCCGACCGCGAAGTTCACCACCTGGTTGTTCCGGATCGCGACGCACTTGGCGTTGAACTACATCCGGGATGGCAAGCACGAAAAGATACAGGACCGGTTGGATAGCTCTGGTGTGGTCGTTACAAAAGCCGATGAGCAGAATAGCGACAGTGGCGGCGGCAGCGCGGTGGGAGGCGGACGGCAGGTTGCCGACCGGAACCTGAGCGCCGAACAGAGTATGGTTCGCAGCGCAAGGTTCGCGGAGGTTCGCAAAGCGATTGAAGCGTTACCCGAAAAGCAGCGCGCCGCTGTGCTCATGCACAAGTACGAAGATTTGGGTTATGCTCAGATCGCAGGTGCGCTAGGATGTACGGAGTCGGCCATCAAGAGTTTGTTGTTCCGGGCCTATGAGGCGTTGCGATCGAAGCTGGCGCATTTGGCGTAGCTGTGGCAGGAGCAGGAGGGAAGAGAAATGAATTGTCCATTACAAAATAACGAAGGCGCGGATCTCATCCTGGATTTTTGCTCCAACCGTCTCGACGCGGATCAGGCAATACCCTTTGAACGTCATATTGCGGATTGCGCAGAGTGCCGGCAGGTTGTAGAAGCGCAGCGCGCCGTTTGGGAAGCGCTCGATGCCTACGACGCCACGGCCGTTTCCGACGACTTTGACGAAAAGCTCTGGAAGCGCATTGAAGAGTCGGAATCCCGCAGTTGGTGGCGCAAAGCCTTCGACGGCCCTGTGCTCGGCTGGTCCTCTTTGATTTCCTGGAAGCCTGCCTTGGTGACGGCATCCGCCTGCGCCGCGGTTTTCGCGGTCATGCTGGTGACGACGCCATCCGCCAACACCTCCTATCCCGATCCGTCCCGGCAGGCGACGCCCGTGGTCGATAAGGCTGCGATGACGGTGGATGTCGACCAGATCGAAAAAACACTGGAAGATCTGGACATGCTCAAACAAATGGGCGTGGTCGACGAGAACTCTGCCGGAATGATGTAACTTCTCCACATAGACTGCTGTTTAACTATTTGGATCGATTGGCTGAAGAAGGATCACCGTTGTATGCGCCGCCGATTGTATGGACTCTCCGTCGCGTTCTGCATGGCATTCGCCGTCGCAGCATCGCTGCCGGTGTATGGCCAGGGTCCGGCGATCGTCCGCCAGCTTCCTAAGGTTCCGGGCGCGGTCCGAAAGACCAAAGAAGCGAAACAGGCCCGCCGCGTCGCCGAGTTCGACCGTTTGGCGCGCATGACTCCCGAGCAGCGCCAGAAAGCTCTCGACAAGCTGCCGCCCGAACGCCGCGAGAAGATCGAGCAGGGCCTGCGCCAGTACCAGAACATGAATCCGGAAAACCGCGAGCGTCTGCGGAACTTCCAGAATCTACCGCCGGAACAGCGCGATACGATCCGGCAGAATTACCGCCGCATGCAGGATCTGCCGCAGGATCGCCGGATCATGGTTCGCCGTGAACTGCAGCAGCTTCGCAATCTGACGCCCGAGGAACGGGACAAGAGGATGCAGTCCGACGCCTTTCGCAAACGTTTCGATGCGAACGAGCAGAGCCTCATCCACGACACCGTCGCGAATCTTCCCGACTCCGAGTAGTTTCTGGTCTGCTGCTACTCGCCGCGCAACGCCACCACGGAATCCACCTTCGCCGCCCGCCTCGCCGGCAGGTAGCTTGCGAGAAACGCCACCGCCAACAGAAAGACCGGGGTGATCAGAAAGGTTCCGGCATCGCGCACTCGCACGCCAAACAGGAACTTCTCGAGCACGCCTGCCAGAACGAGCGAGGCGATGAGACCCACGAGGACTCCGCCTGCCGCAAGCCGCATCCCCTCGCCTACCACCATGTTCACGACGTCTCGCGGTTCCGCGCCCATTGCCATGCGAACCCCGATTTCCTGGGTCCGTTGCGAGACGGAATAGGCGATGACGCCATAGAGCCCTATCGAGGCTAGTCCGATGGCGGCGATAGCGAAGGCAAGCAGCAGCATCGTCCGGAACCTGGGCATCGCAATGGAGGCCGCAACCAGATCCTCCATGGACTTCAACTGAAAGACCGCCAGCGCCGGGTCGATCGCACGCACTTCGCCGCGGACGGCGCTCGCGAGCGCAATCGGTTCCACGCCCGCTTTGGTGCGCAGCACAAACGTGGTGGTGCTGGCGATGAAGAAAAGCTGCTCCTTGGGAACCTGGAGGTAAGGAAAATACATTTCCGGGCCGGTCTCTGCGTCGAGCCCGAGATGCCGGGTGTCGCCCACCACGCCCGCAATCGTGTACCACGGGCTCGAATCGAACCCGGTTCTCATGCGCTTGCCGATCGGATCTTCGCCATTCGGAAAATCCCGCTTGGCGAGGGCCTGATTGATGATGGCCACGGGTTGGGCCGAGGTCTCGGCATCGGAATCGTTGAAGTATCTTCCGCGCAGGAGCGGCACCCCGAGCGCCTCGAAATAGTGCGCGCTCGCAATGCGGAACCTTGCCCGAGGCTGCAACTGGGCAGACAGTTTTTCACGGCCTTCGATTTCGAAATTGAGACTGGGATTGACGCCACTGAGCGGCACATCGCGGGTGACGCCGGCATAGGCGACGCCGGGCACGCCCTCGAGTTTCGCTAGCAGCCGCCGCAGAAAGTCCGCGGATGCGAAGCCATCATAGTTCGCCTTGGGCAGCGTCACCCGGAACGTGAGAGTGGCCTCTGGTTGAAAGCCGGGACTTACACTTTGCAGGCTCCACAAACTGCGTAGTAACAGCCCGGCGCCAGCGAGCAGGATCACGCTCAACGCCACCTCTGTCACCACCAGAGCGGCGCGCAAGTGTTTGCCTCCGCCGCCGATCATGCCGCGGCTGGTCTGGCGCATCGCCGTGGCGAGATTGCCGCCTTTGGCGATGAGGGTCCACGCCGGGGCGAGGCCGAACAGGATGCCGGTGGCGATCGCGGAACCGAAGGTGAAGAGCAGCACCCGCCAGTCGAGGGCGATTTCCTGCATGCGCGGCAGCGCTGCGACCGGGCCCAGAAAGAGCAGAGCCCGTATCAGGACCCAGGCGAGCCCCAGACCGAGCAGACTGCCGATGAGTGAGAGTAGGATGCTTTCTGTCAGCATTTGGCCGGCCAGGTTCCAGGGGCTCGCCCCCAGGGAGGCGCGAACCGAGATTTCCTGCTGCCGCCCGCCGGATCTCGCAAGCAGGAGGTTCGCGACATTGGCGCATGCAATCAGCAGCACGCAGCAAACCGCGCCTAGAAGCGTGAGCAGCGTGGCGCGAACATTGCCGAAGATCTGGTCGAGCAGCGGGACGGTTTTTGTGGTCCAGCCCTGGTTCCAGTCGGGATACTCAGTTGCGAGCGCGGCGGCGGTGGATTCGAGGTCCGCGCGGGCCTGCTCGATTGTGGCGCCGTCTTGCAATCGTCCGATCACGCGCAGGACGTGAATGCCACGCTCGGCGACGCCGCCATCCCCCAGCACGGTCGCGCGCCAGACTTCAGACGGGGTATCGAGGAGCCGGAATCCAGGAGGCATGACTCCGATTACCTCGTAGCTAACGCCGTCGAGTGTGAGTTTGCGCCCGAGGATCGCCGGGTCCGCTGCGAACTTGCGCTGCCACAGGGCGTCGGCGAGCACCACGACGTTCGCGCGGCCTTCGTCAAGCCGAAAGGTCCGGCCCAGGGCCGTTTGTGTGCCGAGCAGCGCGAACAGATTGGTGGAAACGCGGGCAGTTTCGAGCCGCTCCGGCAGATCGGCGCCGGTCAAGACGGAGGAGCCCGGCTCGAACGCGGCGAGCGAAATGGTACGGCTGCGTTTGGACCAGTCGAGAAAAGTCGGTCCGGAAACAAAGAATTCCGGGATTTTGCGGCTGGGGTTTGCCTCCCAAATCACGGCGAGGCGTTCGGGGCTTGCGTAGGGCAAAGGCCGCAGCAGCACGGCGTTGACGACGCTGAAGATGGCTGTATTCGCGCCAATTCCCAAAGCGAGAGCGATCAGAGCGACTATCGTCGAGCCAGGATGCTTCCCCAACATCCGGAACCCAAAGCGCAGGTTTTGGGACCACATCTATAGGTGTTATTGTGACCGCATTTTGTTCGAAAGTCGAATCCGGCTTTTGCGGCCTTTATTGTACGCCCGGTTAGAGGTATGCTGAGTCCAGGAGAAGGCATCCATGCACAAGTTGCTCATCGTTGTATTGGGTCTGGCTCTCATTGCTCCGGCTTTTGCGCAACGCGGCGGCGGTGGCAGAGGCGGCGGAGGCAGAGGCGGTGGAGGCGGCGGGTCCCGCGGATTCTCCGGCGGCGGGATGCGAGGTGGTGGTGGTGGTTTTGGCGGAGGCGGCCGGGCCTTCGCTGGAGGTGGCCGAGGCTACTCTGGATCCGGGTACCGTACTGCCCCGCGTGGTGGGTACGCGGGTGGTTATCGCGGTTACGCTGGCAACCGGGGTGGGGGCGGCTTCCGAGGTCCCTATCGGGGTGGTTACTACGGCGGCTATCGGCCTTACAGCTCCTACTACTATCCATATTTCGGCTTTGGGTACGGCTACGGCTATGGATACGGATACTCGCCTTGGTACAGTTACCCCTACTATGACTATGACTACGGCTACTATGACGATCCTTACTATGCCTACGGTTATGGTCCAGCTCCAGTGAGGTACGCGCAGCGAGCCGCGCCTCGGGTGATCGTTCGCACGCCGACTCCGGAGCCCTACTATGACGGACAGTGGCGCCGGTTTGCTGAACGCTGAAGTTCTCTCAAAAAAGGCGCCAACGCCCAACCGGTTCATGCGTATTTGCTAACAGATGCAGCAGCCTGGGGATGGCGACCTGAACAATCCGCAGCACCCGCAGTCCGATCTTGACGTGTTGCTTGTCCAGGCGCAAGCTGGCGACCGGATCGCCTTTGCGGCCATCATACGAGCGCGCCAGGCGATGGTGTATTCCATCGCGCGCAATTTTCTGCGCAATGAAGCGCATGCCGAAGATATCGCCCAGGACGTCTTCCTAGAACTGCATCGCAATTTGGCGAACCTGGAATCCGGCAGCCATCTGGTTTCGTGGCTGCGCCAGGTGACGGGGCGCAAGTGTATCGATCAGTCCCGAAGGGCTTGGTTTCGCCGCTGGGTGGACCTCGACGATACGCACAGGAGTCCCGAGTCGAAGGAGCAGTCCGCGGACCCGATGCTGCGCGGCCGCATCCATAGGTTGATTGGAAAACTTCCGGAAAAGACGCGCCTGATGATTGTGCTGCGCTTTCAGGAAGAGATGGAACCGAACGAGATCGCGGAAACGATGCAGGTGCCGGTGGGCACCGTGAAAAGCACGATTCATCGCGGCCTCGAAACCATTCGCCGCCATCTGGGCGGCGCTGTATCGAAGAAGGAAACATGCTTGAAGACGATTTGAAAGCGGCGTTGCGGCCCGTCGATCCGCCGGCCGGATTCGAACAGCGAGTGCTCGCGAGACTGGGCGACCCTGGCCGCGGCAATGCGCGTCAACATATAGCGTCGCCAGGCCGGTTTACGGCGTGGGCCGCGGCGGCGGGCATGGCGTTTGCGTCGATTGGCGGCATAGCCATCTACCGGCATCAACAGGAACAGCGGCGTGGCCTCGAGGCCCGCGACCAATTGCTGCTCGCGCTGCAGATCACAGGCAAGAAACTGGACGCCGTCCGCAATCGAATCAACACCAACGAGGCACAGACCAAACAATGAAGACCCTCCTCTACCTTTTTCTAGCGGCCTGCTGCAGCGGCGGGTACGCCCAGATGCTGGACTTGAAGCATCTCGACCGCCTGTCCGAAAAGACGGATCAGGTCGTCAACATCACTCTCGACGAAGGGCTCATTCGCTTGGCTGGATCGTTTCTGAAAGGCGGCGACAAAGACCTCGACGATGTTCGCAAGATCCTGCCCGGCATTCGGGGCATCTACGTCCGTAGCTACGAGTTTGAAAAGGACGGCGCTTACGACCAGGGCGATCTCGACCAGATCGACCGGCAGTTGACTGGCTGGTCCAAGGTGCTCGAAGTGCGCGAAGGCCGCAAGAAAGAATACACCAAAATCTTGATCAAGGCAGGGAGCCGCGAGGTGGGCGGGATTGTCATGATCTCCGCGGGTCCCAGAGAGTTGACGGTGGTGAACATCGCCGGCATGCTCACGGCCGAACAATTGGAAAAACTGGGCGGCCATCTGGGGATACCGGAAATTGACATCAAGACCAAGAAGAACTCATCTGGAAGCGGCAAGAAGGACGACGACGAATAGCTGTCTTCGCCTGAAGAGTAGAATGGTGTTCGTCTACTCCTCATATGCTGGCTTCCATTCTTTCCCTCGTGTTTATAGCGGAAATCCGCGAGTTTCCCGGCGGCAAACAAGTGCCGCACGAGAAGTACATCCACATGGTCAGCGAAAAGGCCTCGCCCGTTGAGCAGGTGTACATCAGGTCCAAGGACGGCTTGTATGTGGCCGCCGCGATGCGCAAACCTGCAGGAAACGGACCTTTTCCAGTGCTGATTCATTTCCATGGCGCGCCGGGTGGACGCGGCATGGAGCAGATCACCGGCTGGTCCCGCAATAATTTCGGAAGCCCTGTGCTCGAAGGGTTCTTGAAGGATGGATACGTGGTCGTGGTGGCGGACTATCGCGGCGGGCAGAACTTCCAGAAGCTTGCCGAGGCGTTTCCCGCCGATGCGGTCACTTATGCCGACGACGCGCTTGCCGTGGTGGAGCATGTCCGCAAATTGCCATTTGTGGATGCAGGCAAGATCAATGTTTATGGCGTGAGCCTGGGTGGCGACGTCGTAATGCACTTGTTGACGCGCACTACCGTGCATGCCGCGGTGCTGGGAGCGCCTGCGCCCATCAACTTCATGGGTGCGGTTCCGAAGCTCGACGCCAAGCCCGACGAGCGTTTCAAAGACGCGACTGTGGATGCGGCGCGAATGGGCGCGATGCTTGCGAAGATCAAGACTCCCGTGCTGATTCAAGTCGGCACGGCAGATGGGCTGATCCATCTCGATCGGATCCTGCACGCGCAGATGGATAAGGCTAGCGCCAAGGTGCGCCTGGAGATTTATGAGAACGGCTATCACGACTTCGTGATCGGTCCGCAAGGGCAGCCGGGACGCGCCGAACCGCTGCTCGACATCACCCTCTCGGCGCTCGAGAGTTCGCGGCAATGGGTAAAGTAACGGCGTCTGCGCCGGCTGCCGCAACCGTCTCGTCATATCCGGAACCGCGCTGGCCCGCGTTGATTTCAGTTTTCACCGTAATCGCCATGGGCGCCTTGCCTTCGGGCCTCACCTGGACGTTCCTCGGGATCATCGCCGTATTGTCGGTGCTGACGCTCACCTTGAAGAAGTGGCACGTACAACTCGGGTATCTGAATTCCGCGATTTCGACGCTGGTGCTGGCCTATGCGCTTTATGATTTGTTGTTCGATCTGATCAAGGGCCAGAAGGATACCGCGGTGCAATTGCTGGGTGGCGCGCTGCTCATCTGGACCATGAACATCCTCGTGTTCGCGACCTGGTATTGGCGGCTCGATGCCGGAGGTCCGCACCGGCGGTCCCATCACAAGATCTATCGCGACGGGGCGTTCCTGTTTCCGCAGGTGACTCTGCCCGAGCAGCATGGCGAGTGGCGGCCGCAATTTGTCGATTATCTGTTTTTATCGTTCAACACGAGCACTGCGTTTTCACCGACGGACGTGCCGGTGCTGTCCCGTTGGGCCAAGGTTCTGATGATGGTGCAGTCGAGCATTTCGCTCACGACGCTTGCGATTGTCGCGGCACGGGCGGTGAATACGCTCGGCGACGGCAAGCCGCCGGTCTCGCCTTAAACGAAGGTCTTGAATTCCATCACGTCGCCATCCTGCACGACGTATTCTTTGCCCTCCGTGCGAAGCTTTCCCACGGACCGGGCATTGGCGAAGCTGCCAAGCTCGACGAGATCCTGATACGCGATCGTTTCCGCGGAAATGAAGGCTTTTTCGAAGTCCGAGTGGATGACGGCCGCGGCCTGCGGCGCCTTGTCGCCTGCGTGAATCGTCCACGCGCGGGTCTCTTTTTCGCCGGTCGTGAGGTACGTGCGGAGGCCTAACAAATGATAGGCCGCCTTGATCAGGTTGCCCGCGCCACCTTCCGTCACGCCGAGGCTTTCGAGGTATTCTGCACGCTCTTCTTCCGGCAGTGTGCAGAGTTCGGCTTCGATTTCAGCGGAAACAACCACGACTTCGCAGCCGCGATGTTCGGAGGCATACTTCTTCACCTGGACCACCCAGGGATTCGAGTCCGGGTTGGCTAGATCGGTCTCGGCGACATTGCAGGCGAATAGCGTCGGCTTGTAGGTGAGTAGAAAGAGCGGCTTCATGATGGCCTTCTCTTCCGGCGTCATTTCGAGGCTGAAGGCGTGCTTGCCGTCACTCAAGTGAGGCTCCACGCGGTCGAGAAGTTCGATTTCCGCGATGATCTTCTTGTCGCCGGATTTCGCGGCTTTCTGCTGGCGCTGGCGGCGCTTCTGGACGCTGTCGAGATCCGCGAGAATGAGTTCGGTATCGATGATTTCGATGTCGCGTATGGGGTCCACGGTGTCCATCACGTGCTCGATGTTGGCGTTCTCGAAGCAACGGACGACCTGCACGATCGCATCGACCTCGCGGATATGGCCGAGAAACTGGTTGCCTAGGCCTTCGCCCTTGGACGCCCCCGCCACCAAACCAGCGATGTCGACAAATTCGAACACCGACGGCACCAGCTTCTGGGATCCGCTGATCTTCGAAAGGACGGCAAGGCGCTCGTCCGGCACCGTGACGACACCATTGTTCGGCTCGATCGTGCAGAAGCGGTAGTTTGCGGCCATCGCCTTGCGGCTCTGGGTCAACGCGTTAAAAAGGGTACTCTTGCCGACATTCGGCAAGCCAACGATTCCGGCGCAAAGCATGAAATTCTAGTGTAGCGAGCGGGAGTCTGTAGAGTCGAGGATTGCCGTTCGGAAAGATAGAATGGCTTCGTGGCGGGCCTCGGAAGCCCTGTAGGACGCATGCTACAGTACACTAGGGCCGAATTGTCCAATTCCGGCATGAAAATGCTCGTAGAATTGGAAGTTTGCGCCTTTGACAACGAAGCCTCAGTCTCATGACGCCGCCGAATGAAACACCTTCAACAGCCGGATGGTCCAGCCGACTTACCAGCCTAGGAGGCCCGCCTTGGATGCGCCACTGGACACTTTGGGCGATGTTCCTCGTCCTGCTGGGCGCGGAGCTTTTCCTGCAGATTTCGAGCGGTGTGTATCATGCGGAGCGAGGCGTATACGCCGATGAAGCAGTCCACTTCACCAATGGAGTGCTGATCCGCGACTACGTTCGCACGGGTATCGGACAATCGCCGCTTCGTTTTGCCGAAGAGTTTTACCTCAGTTTCCCCAAAATTGCCCCCTTTATGTGGCCTCCGCTGCTGCACATTGCGCTGGGTTCCGTCATGCTGTTGCCAATTCCAGCGCAAACCGTTGCGCTGCTACTGATCGCGTTCGTCACCGCTGGGACGGCCTTTCGGGCCAGCCAGATGGTTGCGAATTCTTACGGGACTTGGGCCGGATTATCGGTGGGCCTCGTTTACCTGGGGCTGCAATGCGTGCAGGATTCCTCCACAGCGGTGATGGCCGATAGCCTGGTCGCGCTGATGGCGATCGAGGCAGTCAGATATCTCGCGAAATACTGGGAATCGCGCGCCTTGCGCGATGCGCAGTTATTCGGCGTCTTTACGGGCCTTGCGTGCTTCACAAAAGGCAACGGCCTCACCGCCATTCTCATGGTTGGCGTGCTTCTCATCGTGAGTTGGCAATGGTCCTTCCTGCTCGACAAGGGCCTGTATTGGGCAGCCGGCATCGTGGTGGTTCTGGCTGGACCGTGGATGGCGCTTTCCTGGTATCTGTACGCGACCAACTCCGCCTTCCATCCGGTGGATATGGCTCGCATCGCACGGTTCACCAGAGAGTATTGGGCCATGTTTTCCACTCAGCCCGGTTGGGCATGGACGGCATTCATTCTCGTTGGCGTCGCCGCAACTCTGATCTCGAACCGGAAGCCGTTGTGGCTCACGGTGTTTTCGCTCTGGTTCGCCACTGTCTTGTTTCACGTCACCACATCCCAGTCGTTGGGCACGGAAGAGCGCTATGTTCTGCTCGGTTTCGCGCCGTTTCTAATGCTCGCGCCGGCCGGGGCCGATTGGCTGATTCGCCGCAGCGGCCTCGCCGCGGGCCGCGAGAACCTCGTCCTGAGCGTGGCAATGGGGGTGTTAGCGCTGGTGTTTTTCTCGACCGTCTTTTCGACTCTGCGGCGGCCGCCGATGGGTTACGCGGCGGCGGCCAAAATGCTGCGCGGCAGAATCGTGCCGGACGAATTGATCCTCATCGCGTCGGACGCGAGCGGAGAAGGCGCGTTCGTGGCGGAATTCGCAGCGATGGAGCCGAAACCGAAGGTCAACATCCTGCGGGCCACCAAAATCATTGCCGATCAGGACTGGATGGGCAACAATTTTCAGATGCGTTATGATTCGCCGGGGCAAGCGATGGATGATTTCGAAAAGATGAAGCTGACCTACTTCCTGGTGGACGAGACGCCCGAGTTTCAGGGTTTGCCATGCGTGAACATGGCGCGCCGAATCGCCAAATACGGCGCGAACCGGCTGGAGCGGGTCGCAACTTTCGGCCCTGCCATGCACTTCTCGCGAACCATCGCCGTCTACCGCCTGACCAGTCCGGCGGCTGGCCCTCGAAAGCCGTTCCAAGTCAATATGCAGTATTCCCTGGGGCGGCCGCTCGCGCGCTAGCCGGCTTTGACCACGATGGCAACACCCGATTTCAATCTCGCCACCCCAATCGAGTTCACGCTGGTTGTGCCTTGCTACAACGAAGAAGACGCTCTGCCGCATTTCTTCGACGCCGCCATTCCCGCCTTGGACCAGATGACGTCCGGCAATTGGCGCATTATCTGTGTGGACGATGGCAGCCGCGACCGCACCTTCGAACTCATTGCGCAAAAGCATCTTGGCGAACCCCGTGTTTCAGGCGTCCGCCTGAGTCGCAATTTCGGCCATCAGCCGGCGGTCGCCACAGGCCTCGCTTACGCGCCCGGCCGGTATGTGGGCGTCATCGATTGCGATCTGCAGGACCCTATCGAAATACTCGTAGCGATGTACCGGAAGTCGGTGGCTGACGGCCTGGACGTCTGCTATGGCGTCCGCGCGCGCCGCGACGCGCCCGTTTTTTTGAAAATCGGCTACTGGGCTTTTTACCGCATCATCAAGAAGGCCGCCGCCCATTCCTGGCCCGAGGACGCGGGCGATTTCTGCGTGATGACCGCGCGCTGCCTGCACATGGTGTTGAGCCTGCCCGAGCATTCGCGGATGTTGCGGGGCCTGCGCTCTTGGATCGGCCTCAAGCAGGCGGGCTATCCATATGAACGCCCGGCGCGATTGCATGGCGTCAGCAAGTACAACATACATCGCCTCGTACTGCTCGCAATGCAGGGGCTGATTGCTTTCAGCAGCATTCCACTGCGTTTCGCGGGCTTCATCGGCTTTGCTACAGGAACTCTGTCGCTCGTTTTTGCGCTGCTGATTCTGATCAACCGGTTGTTTCCGGGCTTCACGCTCTTCGGCTACTGGATCGGCGCCAGCGCCGGAACAACCACGATCGTGTTGTTGGGCGCAGTCATGTTCAGCGTGTTGTTCCTTTGCCTGAGCATCATCGGCGAATACCTGGTGGTGTTGATGGAAGAGGTCAAACGGAGACCAACCGGCGTAGTGCAAACCGTGATTGGCGACGTCCGGTTGAACCAGCACGCATACGGCATTCTGGAGGCGCAGCCTCGCCAATGAACCCCGCTGACTCGTCGCGCATTATCTATCTTTCTTCGCCGGACCGCGTCAGCATGGGCGACGCCTGGTTCGAGATCGCCACGCCAGAACATTTTTGGTTCATTCGCCGCTTCGAAGTTCTGGAAAGGATCGCCACGCCGCTGCTGACGGCGAAAGGGGCATCCGTGGCGGAGTTCGGCTGTGGCAACGGCGTCATTCAGAAACAGCTTGAAGACCGCTTTGGACTTACGGTCGATGGCTACGATCTGAATGAGTTGTCGCTCCGGCAGAACATGAGCCGCAAGAGCCCGATCTTCTGTTACGACATACACCAGCGCAACGCGGATCTCCGCGAGCGCTACGATGTGATGTTCCTGTTCGACGTCCTCGAGCACATCGCCGATGAAGACGGTTTTCTGACCTCGCTGCTTTACCATCTGAAGCCTGGCGGCTGCTTGCTGATCAACGTTCCCGCGCTGCAGAGCCTCTATTCGAGATACGACGAAGTGGTGGGCCATGTGCGCCGCTACGACCTCGAATCCATGGAACGGGTCACCAGCCGCAACGGCCTGAAAACCGAGGTGGCGACCTACTGGGGCCTGCCGTTGATGCCGCTGTTGTGGATCCGCAAAAGCTGGGTGAAGAACAAGAAGCGCGAAGACATCATCTCGGAAGGCATGGATCCGCGGATGGGCCTCATGAATACATTGCTCAGGTGGTGGAGCCGGCTGGAGGCGGTTCCGCAGCGGAGTACCGGAACCTCGCTGATGGCAGTGCTGCGGAAGCCGGTTTAGGCGCTCGGCTCCTGCTGTGTCATGCAGTGGAGCGTCCCGAGACCCAGCACCAGATCGGTGCAGGCGATGCCAACGACTTCCCGGCCGGGGAACAGTTCCGCGATCGTGTTCAGCGCGATGCGATCGTTCTTGTCCTGGAACGTGGGAACCAGCACCAGCTTGTTTGCGATGTAGAAATTCGCGTAACTCGCCGGAAGGCGCTGGCCATCGAAATACACCGGCGATGGCATGGGGAGCGTCGCGACTTCCAGGTCCCCGCGCTCGCGCAGCAACGCCAGGTTCTCGTGTGTCGGCTCGTAGTTGTAGTCGGATTTGTCGTCCTCCACAACCGTCACTACCTTGTTCGCGCTCACGAATCGCGCGAGGTCGTCCACGTGGCCGTGCGTATCGTCGCCGGCGATTCCGTTGCGGAGCCAGATCACTTCATTGACGCCAAGATAATCGCGGAACTTTGCTTCAATCTGATCCCGCGTCCAGCCCGGGTTGCGGCACTGGACCTCCGACAAGAGGCACTCCTCGGTGGTCAGAAGTTTGCCAGATCCATTGACGTCAATGCTTCCTCCCTCAAGCACCATTTGCGGTTCGAATCGCTGCTGTCGTAACTGCCACGCAGCGAAGTTAGGAACGGCGTTGTCTCGAGCCCAATTGTCATACTTGGCCCAACCGTTGAAAATCCAGTCTGTGATGGCGACTTCGGCATCGTTCTTGACGAAGATGGGGCAAAAGTCACGCGTCCAACTGCGATTGGTCGGGAAGATATAGAGGTCCACGGCCTTCAGATTCGCGCCTGTTTTCTCGAGAATGCCTCGGATGTTCGCCCGATGTTCTTCGTTCCGCACCAGGATTCGAACCCGTTCCACCCGCGCCAACTTCGCCACAAACTCGCCGTAAACCCACGGGATTGGTTCGAACTTGCCCGGCCAATCCGACTCTTCATGCGGCCATGCCAGCCAGGTAGCGGCGTGCGGTTCCCATTCCGCAGGCATGCGGAACCCCTGTGAACGAGGAGTCGTCACGATCAAGCCGACCACCTCTGCGTAATGCCGCCGTACGCGTCAATGCGGCGGTCCCGGAAGAAGGGCCAGTTGCGCCGGACTTCATCCTGCAGCTTGGGATCGATCTCTCCAATCAGGATCTCCTCCTTGTCGGTCGAAGCCTGCGCCAGCACACGGCCGAACGGATCGGCGAGGAACGAATTGCCCCAGAACTCGAGTCCATTGTCTGGCGTACCTTCGAAGCCGATGCGATTCACGGCAGCCACGTAAATACCGTTCGCGATCGCATGCGCCCGCTGAATCGTGCGCCAGGCGTCAAGCTGCGCGGGTCCATACTGTTCCTTCTCGTGCGGATGCCAGCCAATCGCCGTCGGATAGAACAGCACCGAAGCCCCTTGCATGCTGGTGAGGCGCGCGCCTTCGGGATACCACTGGTCCCAGCAGACGAGCACGCCGAAACGGCCGAATGGCGTATCGAAATTCCTGAAGCCGAGGTCCCCGGGCGTGAAGTAAAACTTCTCGAAATAGAGCGGATCGTCGGGGATGTGCATCTTGCGGTACAGGCCCTGCAATTCGCCATCCGCGTTGAGGATCGCGGCGGTGTTGTGATAGAGCCCCTGCGCTCGTTTTTCGAACAGTGACGCGACGACAACCACCTGCAATTCCCGGGCGAGCTTTCCAATGGCCTCCGTCGATTTGCCGGGAATCGGTTCCGCGAAGTCGAAGAGTTCCGCGCTCTCGATGCGGCAGAAATACTGCGAACGGAAGAGTTCTTGCAGGCACACCACCTGCGCTCCCATTCGAGCCGCTTCTTTGATTTTTTCGAGCGCCTTTTCCAGATTCGCCGCAGGGTCCGTGGAGCAGCTCATCTGCACCAGACCAATGCGGTATTTGCCGTCTTGCTGCATCCTTCTATTGTCGGATGCATTCGCGCGTTTCGCTGGGCGCTCGCCGATCGGCGCAAACGCTGTCCTGGCGGGGACTGTTTCCCTCTCGCTGAACGCCTATTTCCGGGCGTTTCGCATAGTACCATTGTCATCTAATGACGTACATCGCTTCATTTCTTGCCGTTGCGTTACTCGCATTGGGAGCCGTCCCCACGCCCAAGGATCACTTCGGATTCCCCATGGGCGAAGAAAAGAAAATGGTCAACTACACCGAGACCGTCGCCTACTTCCAGAAGCTCGAAAAGGCGTCGGACCGGATGAAGTTGCAGCAGTTCGGCGTGACCACCGCCGGGCGCCCGATGTACGTGGCATATATCTCGTCGCCGGACAACCTGAAGAAGCTTGCGCAGTACAAAGAAATGAACCGCAAGCTCGCTCTCGGCCTGGCGGGCCCCGATGAAGCGAAGAGACTCGTCAAGCAATCCAAGGCAATCGTTTGGATTGACGCCGGCATCCATTCAACGGAGGTTGCGCCGGTCCAGCATCAGCCGGAACTCGCCTATAAGATGCTGACGGACGAAAGTGACGAGGTCAAGCGAATCCGCGAAAACGTCATTCTGCTGCACGTGCTCAACATCAACCCTGACGGCACCGACTGGGTGAACGAGTGGTATCGAAGCAACGTGGGCACGCCATATGAAAACGCCCCGATGGTGAAGCTCTATCATAAGTACGCAGGACACGATGACAATCGCGACTGGTACATGATGAACCTCGCGGAAACCCGGCACATCACGAAGCTCCTGTTTCAGGAATGGTATCCGCAGATCGTCTACAACCAGCATCAGGTCGGGCCGTATCCGGCGCGCATCTTCATTCCGCCTTACTCGGAGCCCTTTAACCCCAACATTCCCGCCGCCATCATGGAAGGCATCAACACCCTCGGCTCGGTGATGAAAGAACGCTTCGCCGTTGAGAACAAGCCGGGCGCCATCTCCTATTGGGGCTTCGACGCCTGGTGGAACGGCGGGCTGCGGTCCGTTCCGGCGTTTCACAACATGCACGGCATCCTCACCGAGACCGCCGGCTGGGGCTACGCAGCGACGCGCACTGTCAAGCTGAGCGAGTTGCCTGACCGCTTCGCGAACGGCATCCCCACCAAGGAACCTTCGGTGTTCTACCAGATGCCCTGGATGGGCGGCCGCTGGACCCTGCGCGACGCCATCGAGTACAACCTCACCGCGGACTTCGCGATTCTCGACTACGCGGCGACGCGTTCTGAATACTTCCTTTCCCGGGCGTACGATGTCGCGCGCGCCAATATCGAAACCAAAAACGGCGCGTTCGCCTACGTGGTTTCGCCCGAACAGTGGGATCCCTCGAGCGCGCGTGAGATGCTGTCGCGCCTCGCGCTGGGCGGCGTCTCGATCAAACGGGCGAACGCGCCCTTTGAAGCGAACGGCAAGCGTTTTCCTGAGGGAACGGCAGTGATGCTCACGGGCCAGCCGTTCCGCGGGTATCTCGTGGATCTGATGGAAGCCCACAAGTATCCGGAGCTCAAGACCGGCACGACGGGCCCGACCAAGCGGCCGTACGATTCCGCCGGCTGGACGATGCACATGCTGATGGGCGTGAAGGTGGATCGCCTCGACAAACCGTTCGACGCCAAACTCGAAGACATGCCCGGCGAAGTTCCGCTCGGCGCGCCGTCGAAGGATCACAAGGACAATTCGTCGTTCCTCTTCACCGCCAACGCTTTGAGCAAGGGCCAGAAGGTTCGCTGGGCGAAAGATGGCGCCATCCTCTCGCAGAGCGACGCTGGTTACGACGCCGCGGCGTGGGAGCTCGGCAAGCCTCGAGTTGCGATCTACGAACCATATTCGCCCAACATGGACGCGGGGTGGACGGACTGGCTACTCGACTACTACAAGGTCCCGCACGAGATGGTGCACGACGCGGACCTCCGCAAAGGCGACTTGAAGGGCCGCTTCGACACGATCATTCTGGCTTCACAGACCATGAATTCCATCCTCCACGGCATTCGCGGCGGCGAGCGCCGGGCGGGCCGCGTGGGCAGTGACGAAGGACAGCAGCGTCCCGAATTCACGGGCGGCATCGAAGTGGATGGCCTCGCGAACCTGCAAAAATTCGTGCGCGACGGCGGCACGCTGCTCACCTTCGACGCATCCACCGAGTTGCCCGCGACGATGTTCCCCCTGCCCGTGCGCTTGAACCTCCGTGCGCAGGAGGAGATCGGACGTCCCGAGGCCGAATCGTCATCCGCCTACTATTGCCCGGGTTCGCTCATACGCATCACAGTCGATCCAAAGAATCCGCTCGCCTTCGGCATGCCGGAAGATGCAATCGCATACTCGCAGGGCGGGCAGGCATTCGACATCACACTCCTGAGCGAGTTCAACAAAGGCGAGCGGGAAACACGGTCAGTGGCCTCCTACGCGAAAAAGGATCTACTGGCGTCGGGCTGGATTTCCGGCGAGCGCCAGGTACTCGGCAAATCGATCGTGATCGAGTCGCAACATGGCAAAGGCAGGGTGGTGATGTATGGGTTCCGCCCGCAGTTCCGCGGCCAGACTTTCGGCACCTTCAAGATGGTGCTCAACGCCATCTATCTCGCTTCCGCGAGGACTCTGTGAGGCAGTCTTGCAGCATCGCGTTGATGGCGGCATTGTTCCATTCCGGCTGTTCGACGATCAATAGAAGCGCCATGCGCAGCATGGGCTCGACGCTTTCGAGCGCGGCCGATGAGTTCTCGCGCGATGAAGATCCGGAACTGGTGCGCGGCGCGGTCCCTTTCAGTTTGAAGGTGATGGAAACCGTGCTCAAGGAAGATCCCAGGAACCCGCAATTGCTATTGGGATTGACCAAGGGGTTTTCGCAGTTCGCTTATGGGTTTGTCATGCAGGACGCAGACGAGATCGAAGACAAAGATCGCGTCGCGGCCAAGTCCGCACGAGATCGTGCGGCGATTCTGTTTCTGCGGGGCCGCAGCTACGGGCTCCGCTATCTGGAACTCAAACACCCGGACTTTGCCGCGGATCTCAAGGCCGACCCCAGGAAAGCCGTGCGGTCCGTGACCAAAGCGGAAGTTCCGGCCTTGTACTGGACCGCGATCGGTTGGGCGGGCGCCCTTTCCGCATCGCGAGATTTCATGATGATGCCGCAGATTCCCCAATTTGAAGCGTTGATGGAAAAGGCGCTCGAGCTTGACGAGGCGTATGATCTCGGCGCGATTCATGGATTCTACGTCACCTATGAAATGGTGAAGCTGAAGACCACCGGCGACCGCGTCGAAAACGCCCGCAAGCACTATGAACGGGCGATGGAGCTGAGCGGCGGCAAGCTCGCGGCCCCGCTGGTCTCCTATGCCGAGAACGTGATGGTCGCAACCAAAGACCGGCCGCAATTTGAAGCCCTGCTGAAGCAGGCGCTCAAGGTGGACGTCAAGGCCGCCTTGGACTACCGTGTGATGAACCTCATTTTTCAAAAGCGCGCCCGCCTGCTGCTGAGCCGCGCCGACAAACTGTTCCCCGCCCCCAAACCCAACTGAACTGGGTTGTCGCCCGCTGCATCAGGCGAAAAAAATCTTATAGAATAAGCGCACGTATTCAGGGGCCGCCGATGTCGATCCATGTGGTTCGCCCGAATCGCGGCTGCACAGTTATGCTGTTTGCTCAAAACTATAGGAAGGTTCCAACATGTTTCATCGATTGATGCGCGCCATGCCCGCCGCAATCGCCGCTACGTTTCTAGCGGCGTCGAGTTGGGCACAGGTCAATACCTCTACCATCGGGGGACTCGTTACAGACGATACAGGCGGCGCTGTCGCCAACGCCAAAGCCGTTGTCACGCTACTGGCTACCGGCCAGCAGCGCGAGGCCGTCACCAATGCAACGGGTGAGTTCGTCATCCCGCAGCTCGCCCCGGGCGGCTACAAAGTCACCGTGACCGCACCCGGTTTCCAGACCTCGGTCGTGGACAACCTCGTGCTCACCATCGCCGAACGTGCATCCTTGAAGATCACGCTCAAAATCGGCCAGGTATCGGAACAGGTTTCCGTCGAAGCCAGCGCAGCGCCGCTGCTCGAGCAGGAATCGGCCTCGCTGGGCCAGGTGATCACCCGCAAGACGATCAACGATCTGCCCCTCAACGGCCGCAACTACATTACGCTCGGCGCACTGTCGCCCGGAGTGATTCCGCAGTTGCCGACCGGCACCGGACCTTCAAGCTTTATCGCGTCCACTACGCAACGCTCCGACCGTAGCTTGCTTGTCGGCGGCCAGCGTGAAAGCTCGACAAGTTACCTCTTTGACGGCGTCGAAATGCGCAACCCGCGCATTGGCGATAGCTCGATCACGCCATCGCTCGACGCCGTTCAGGAATTCAAGATCCAACGCAACTTCTTTCAAGCGGAATTCGGCAATGCGCCCGGCATCATCAACGTGGCGAGCCGCGGCGGGTCGAACCAGTTCCACGGAACTGCCTTCGAGTTCCTGCGCAACAACGCCATGGACGCGCGCAACTTCTTCGCCTCCACCGTCGAGCCCTTCAAACGCAATCAATATGGAGTCGCGGGCGGCGGCTTCATCAAGAAAGACAAGATCTTCTTTTATGGCAACTGGGAAAGCTTCAAGCAGCGCCTGGGTGTCATTCAGCGCGGCATCTACCCGACCCAGAGTCAGTTATCCGGCGACTTCAACGGCGTCGCCTCTGTGATCACCGACCCGTTGACCTTCGACGCAACCGCCAACACGCGCACGCCGTTTGCGGGCAACAAGGTTCCGGCCAACCGCATCAATTCCATTTCGAAGAATTTCTTCCAGTACATTCCGGTCGTCAACAGCCCCACGGTCAACGGCGCCAATCTCGTCGGCGCGCCGGTGCAGAAGCTGAATGACGATCAGGTCAACTTCCGCGGCGACTGGCTAATCAACAGCAAACACACGCTCTTTGGCCGCTACAGCTGGCAGAAGGCGCCGCTTTCTCCGGCCGCGCTCGTTCCGCTGGGCGGCGCACTCGTGGACTCGCAAGGCAAGTCCGTTGTTGCGCAGCTGACCTCCTCCATTACGCCCGCCATCGTCAACGTGGCTCGCGCGTCGTACAGCTACATGACGCTGTTCGGCAAACAGGTCACCGTCGACAAGAACATCGCAGC